>JAAGKN010000633.1_pt1 | contig 124773 bp, 109 predicted proteins | sample 6206371 | NCBI WGS metagenome assembly JAAGKN01 (sample SAMN11533720, study PRJNA540317) | gut metagenome | isolation source: fecal pellets from male and female animal of same cohort | host: Peromyscus leucopus | place: USA:CA | collected 2017
GGAAGGACGGCGCGCCGGGGAGGGGTTGACAAAGACGTGGGGAGGGGATGGAACTTACTGTTTTGTGGCGTGTTTTTTTTGGGTGGCGGCAGAACGCATTCGCACTTGGAGGGATTGCGTCGGGGGAACAAAGCGCGCGCGGGCTGGCTTGAAAATGAAGCGATGGGTGGGGAAGAAATTTACGGCTTGAAAATGCGCGTTTTTTTGATGGGGTAAAGGCGCGAGGAGGGTTCGCGCTTTGCGGGGTGCGGAAGACTGGCGCGTGAGAGGACCGCGCGATATACCTCCCCCCCATCTCTCAAAAAATATTTTTTTTTGTGTGTGTTATTGTCGCGCTCCATCGTGGTTTTTGCATTTTCAAATTTTTTTTCCGCGCCACTTCCACGTTTTCGCAAAATGTGGTATACTGTTTTCGATGGACGCTGAAAGAATTATCGCCACTGACGCGCAAGAATGCGCGGGGCACGCACAAACAAATGTCGAAAAATCCGCGCGGCAGAAAATCGTCGTGCTTGATTTTGGAAGCCAATACGCGCACCTCATCGCGAAGCGTTTTCGCGCGCTGGGCTACTATTCGGAAATCGCGTTGCCTTCCGCCGACGTTTCGGAATTTGCAAACGCCAAAGGAATTGTCTTGAGCGGAGGACCTGCGAGCATTTACGAAAAGGGCGCGCCGCAATTGAACCCGGAAATTTTGAAACTTGAGATTCCGATTTTGGGATTGTGCTACGGACACTATGTTTTGCAGAAGGGTTACGGTGGAAAAATCAAAAAGGCTGAAGTCGGCGAATTCGGATTTGCGATGCTGAAAATTGACGCGAAGAAAAACTGTCCGCTTTTCGCCGGAATTGAATCTGACATTGAACAGCAAGTGTGGATGAGTCATCAGGATGAAGTCGCGGAATTGGGAGAGGGATTCGAGGCGGTGGGCGCGACGAAGGATTGCCGTTTTGCCGCCACGCAGAATCTTTTGCAAAAAAGATTTTCGCTTCAATTTCATTGCGAGGTAAAGGACACTCCGCGCGGAAACACGATTCTTGAAAATTTCGCGAAGTTTTGCGGAATGCAAAAAAACTGGAATCAGGACACGGTGCTCGAAACGATTTTGCAGAACATCAGGCGCGACGCTTGCAAAAACGGCGCGGAAAAAAACGTGCTGCTTTTTTTGAGCGGCGGCGTGGATTCCACGGTGGCGTTCGCGCTTTTAAATCGCGCGCTCGGACAAAAGCGCGTTTTGGGCTTGCACATCGACAACGGCTTTATGCGCAAAAACGAAAGTGCGAAAGTCGAACATGCCTACAAGGAATTCGGCTTTGAGAATTTTATTTGCAAGGACGCATCGCGAAGTTTTTTGGAGGCGGTTTCGGGACTTTCCGATCCGCAAAAAAAACGGATGGCAGTCGGCGAAAATTTCATTCACGTGCGTGACGATTTTTTCGCGGAACAAAATCTTGATTCCGAAGAATGGATGCTCGCGCAAGGCACGCTTTATCCCGACATCATCGAATCAGGCGGAACGAAAAATTCACACACGATAAAGACGCATCACAACCGCGTTCAGGGAATTCAAACTCTCATCGAAAAAGGAATGGTCATTGAGCCGCTCAAGGATTTGTACAAGGACGAAGTTCGCGCCATCGGAAAAAAATTGGGATTGAGCGACGCGCTCGTAATGCGACATCCATTTCCCGGCCCGGGGCTTTCGATAAACGTTTTGTGCACGGAGGGAATTTTGTCGGCGGAGGAAGAAGCGGAATTCAAAAAGGCGAGCGAAGAAATTTCCAAAATCCGCTTCACGCAGTTCTGCGAGCATTGCGCGCAGAGCCTTGAAAAATTTATTTTGCCCGTCCGCTCGGTGGGCGTACAAGGCGACTTCCGCACATACCGATTTCCTGCCGTGATTTCGTTCGGCGCGGAAGGAGGGGGATTTTTTCACCTGCCGAAATTCTGGGAAAAACTTGATTCTGCTTCGGTGCAAATCACGAACAGCGCGCACTACATAAATCGTTGCGTGATTCGCCTCTACCAAAGTGAGGGGACGGAGTTGAAATTGCGAAAAGGATTTTGCACAAAGGAACGCCTCGACCAGCTTCGCGAAGTGGACGACATCGTTTTGAGTACGCTCCACGAAAGCGGAGAATACGAAAAGATTTTCCAGCATTTGACAATCGCGCTTCCGTATTCCGGCGGAGAAAATCGCGCGTCGTTTGTCCTGCGACCGGTTTGTTCCGAAGACGTGATGACGGCGCGTTTCGCGGAATTGCCTCAAGACTTGCTCAAAGAGATTGTGCGGAAAATCGCCGCGCTTGATTTTTGCGACGCGGTGTTCTTCGACCTCACGAACAAGCCGCCTGCGACTTTTGGATGGGAATAGTGCGACACGAAGCGTCGCAATTTAGTTTAACAGATAAAAGTGAATAGTCCCTTAAAAATTAAGTCCGCAGGAAATCGCAATTTCCTGCGGACTTAATTTCGCCTGCACGGGCAGGCTATTCAAAACACGAGTTTTTGGAAGAAAACTCGTGTTAAAGTTTGCGGCGGTATTTCGACGCAAACTTTAAACGTCCGTTTTTTTTACTGCCGAATAAAATTGACATTTTCTTCGGCAGTAAAAAAGTCGTTTCGTAGTGAAACGAGAAACGACAGTAAATAAGCGAGTTTTGGAACAAAACTCGAGTTTAAGCTTGTCGCGCTATTTTAGCGACAAGCTTAAACATCGTTTTTATCTTGTTTTGAAAGTCTCTTGGCGCGAAATAATTTTTTTAGAAAATTTGCCTTTTTTTTGAAAGCGTGATATAATTTTCATTATGATTGAAATAGAAAAAGCGCAGCTTGCGAAAATGATTGACCACACTTTGCTTGCGCCCACGGCGACGCAAGCGCAAATCGAAAGGCTTTGCGACGAGGCGGCGAAAAACCGTTTCGCATCGGTTTGCGTCAATCCGATTTGGGTAAAACTTTGCGCGGAAAAATTGCGCGGCACGAGCGTCGCGGTTTGCACGGTAATCGGATTTCCTTTGGGCGCGGAAAAAACTGAAGTCAAGGCGTTCGCCGCATCGAGCGCGGTTTTGGACGGCGCGGACGAAATCGACATGGTGCTCAACATTGGCAAGGCGAAGGAAGGCGACTTTGAATTTGTACAGGAAGACATCGAGCAAGTCGTGCGCTCGGCGAAAATGGCTGGAGAAGCGAACGGCAAAAAAATTCTCGTTAAAGTGATTTTGGAAACTTGCTTTTTGACTGACGACGAAATCGAAAAATGCTGTCTTTCCGCCGCGTCCGCCCGCGCGGATTTCGTAAAAACGAGCACAGGATTCGCCGCGCCGAAAAACGAAAACGGCGAGCCTCTACCGAACGGCGCGAGCGTTCATCACGTCGCGCTTATGCGGAAGACCGTCGGCAACGCTTTGGGAGTAAAGGCGAGCGGCGGCATCCGCACGGCGCAATTCGCGCGAGATTTGATAGAAGCGGGCGCGACAAGGCTCGGCACTTCAAGCGGCGTGAGCATAGTCAATGATGAATGATGCGAGTTTTCGAGCGAAAAAAGTCGGATTTTAAATTGAAAATTTTACTTGCGGTGAAATGAAAAATAGAGTACAATATAAAAATGCAGGATTCTGAAATTTTTTTTCTGACAAATGAAAACAAGACTCTTTCGGGTATCGACGAATTGAAATGTCCCGCCGAAGTGTATGTTCCGTCTGGCGTAACGAAAATCGACAGGCGCGCTTTTGCCGCTTGCCCTGCAAAAAAAATTTTTCTGCCCGATACGGTTATGCAAATCGGATACGAGGCTTTTTATGGATGCGATGCGCTTGAGTATGTCCGCTTTCCGAAAAAAATCGAATTAGTCGAGCCTGCGATTTTTCGGGAATGCTTTTCTCTGCGAAAAGTCGAACTCGGCGATGAAATTGCCGCGCTTTCAGAAAATATGTTTGAATGCTGTTACTCGCTCGAAGAAGCGCCGTTTCGAAGCGGAATCATGGAATTGCCGCGAAACGTTTTCAGCGAATGCTATTCGCTCGAATCGCTCGTGATTCCTGAAGGCGTCGCCGTGATAAAAAGCGGCGCGGCGGCTTACTGCAAAAATCTTTCCACGCTCGTGCTTCCGTCTTCGATAAAAATCATCGAGGACGACGCTTTTAGAAATTGCATGAGTTTGGCGCACATTCGCTTCAGCGCGGAAAATCCAGTTTTTTTCACCGACGAAGATTCGTCCGCGCTTTTCGAGCGGCATGACGACGGCACTCTTTCGCTCATAAAAGTTCCCGTGAACGCGACGCAAATCCGCATTCCGAAAAACGTGACGCACAGCCACAGCGAAGCGTTTCAAGGATGCGATTCCATTGAAAAAGTTTTCCTCGACTGCGCGCTCACTGACCATCCGCTTTTTGTCGCGCTGAAAACGGAAATCGTTGACGCGGAATTTATCGACGAGACTCAGATAAAGCCTGAGACTAAAACTGAAGTTGAAGCAAAGGTTGAAGCCGAGACGGAAATTGAGACCGAAACTCAAATTGAAGTCGCGCAAAAAAAACCGAGAAAACCGCGCGCGAAAAAAAATGAAATTTCCGAAGAAAAAAATTCCGAAGCGGAAGCTGAAAACAATTCCGCGCAAATGAAATCTGATTCGAGCGGAGAAAATCAAGAAGAATTTCAAATTGAAAATCCGAAAGAAAAATTGGATTTTGAAAAAACTGAAAAAACTGAAACTCCTGCGAAAAAAGAAAAGATAAAAGTCGCAAAGGCGAAAGATTCTGCAAAAATTTCGGAAGGCGAAAATGCCGCCGAAATCGACGAAACCAAAACTGACGAGCTTGCCGAAAAAAAAGAAAAGCCTTCGAAAAAGCCGAGAAAGCCCCGCGAAAAGAAAAAGACTTTGATTATAGAAGAAACGCTTTCCGCCGAGCCGCCCGAGCCGCAGATTGAAATTGAATTTCCTGTGCCTGATACTGCGAGCGCGGAAATTGAAAGTGAAAGTACGGACGCGGAAACTTCGACTGAGCAAATCGCGACTGAAAGTGAAATCATCGAAGAGCCTTTGGTAGAAGAGGGCGTAATCGCAGAAGCCTCGCTTGAGCAAGTTGCGACTGAAAGTGAAGTCGCTGAAGATTCGGCCGAGCAAGTCGCGGTTGAAACTAAAATTATCGAAGAGCCTGTGATGGAAGATGTCGCAGACGCAGAAATTGAAAATGAAAGTGAAGCAGAAAGTGCGGATGCCCCAGTCGAGCAAATCGAGATTGAAGACGAGATTTCGGAAGAGCCTTTGGCGGAAGAAAGCGTGAATGCGGAGATAGAAAACGAAACTGAAAGCACGGAATCCTCGACCAAGCAAGTCGCGGAAAACTCGACCGAACAAATCGAAATTGAAGACGAGGTTGCCGACATTCTCGGGCAGAACATTGCTTCGGGCGAAACTGCGGAAGAAGAAGAGGACGAACTTCGCGGAATCACCATAACGATTGAAGAATTGGACGAAGCGATGATGCGCGGCATACAGGAAGAAGAGGAAAGTGATTACAAGATTCCTGAAGGCATTTTCCCTACGGACAATGCGGAAGAGGCGGTCGAAGACTTGCCGCCGCCCGAGCCGCGTTTCGTAAACGGAATGATAAGTGTTTCAAGCGCGTTTGAAGTGGTCGATGAAAGGACGCTCTATCCCGACCGTGCCGAAGAAGATTTGTGCACGCTCGCGCCGAGCGAAATGGAAGACATCACGACGCTTGTCGTCGTTACGGAATTTTTGGATGACGATGGAAAGATTTCCGCAAGCGCGAAAGATTTTTGCGTCGCGCTTGCGAAAAAATATGACTTGAAGCGCGTCTATTTCTTTGGCGCGTTGAGTTTGGACAATGACGAATTTCTCTATGGTTTTGGAAAATTCGCGCTTTACAGAAATGTCGTCTTCGTGCCGAACGCATCGAATTTCGATTCGCTTTCTTCGGAAGTAAAGTCGTTCGCGGAAATCGCGGAACTCGACACGACGAATTTCCATAATTTGAAAAATGCGGATGTACCTGAACTTGAACTTCCTTTCAAGATTTTTGCCAGCGAGAATTCTCAAAGCGGTAAAAACGAAATTGAAGAAATGCCGCATGAAGAATTTGCAGACACGGAAAATGAATGTGTGGCTGACGAGCAAATTGCGGATGCGCCGCCTGCGACAGAAGAAATTCCTCTTTCCGCGCAAGAAGAAGTCGCGCCGCAAATTCTGGAAGAGCCGCAGGAAAAAAATTCTGCCACAGGAAAAGGGCTTTTGGCTCGCGCGCAGGAAAAAGATTTTGCCGCGCCTCAAGGGAAGGGGCTTTTGGCGAGGGCGCAGTCCGCATTGGAAAAATTTTAATTTAAGGAAAAACGATGTCGATAGAAAAAGTTCGCGAATATTTTTCTCGTTTTGGAATTGAAAGCCGCATAAAGGAATTCGATGTTTCGAGCGCGACCGTTCCGCTTGCCGCAAAGGCTTTGGGCTGCGAGGAAGCGCGAATCGCAAAAACGCTTTCTTTCATGGCAGGCGAAAATCCGATCGTAATCGTGATGGCGGGCGACGCGCGGGTGGACAACAAAAAGTACAAGGCGACATTCGCGACAAAAGCGAAGATGCTTTCGTTCGACGAGGCGGCAAATTTGGTCGGACATGCGGTGGGCGGCGTCTGTCCTTTCGCGGTGAACGAAGGCGTGAAAGTTTTTTTGGACGAGTCTTTGAAAAGATTTGAAACTGTCTTTCCGGCTTGCGGCAGCGCGAACAGCGCGATCGAACTTACGATTGGCGAATTGGAAAAATACGCTTCGCCGCCGGTGGAATGGATTGACGTTACGAAAATCTGATTTTTTTGAAAGAGGGAGAGGATGGGCGAAACTGATTCAAACTTGATTTTTACGCGCGAGCATATCGTAAGTTCTGCGTTCATCGACAGCAGCGTCCGTCTTGGAATCGCGCAGGCCGCGCTTTTGGTGCAGGACAATTTGACTGAAAGTTTTGCCGCGATGGATTGCGACGGCGTTGTCTATCGCGAGCGGCACAACGCGTTTTGGGTTTTTACGAAAACTCGGATTCATTTTTCGCGCCGTCCCGCTTGGCGTGAAAAAATTTTCGCTTCGACTTTTCCTGTCGACAACGCGGGTTTCCGCACGCATGTGAACACGATTTTCAAGGATGCTCGCGGTGCGACGCTTCTCACCGCAAACCAAGAGGCTTGCGTTTTGAGTTTGGAAAATCACCGCCCGCTTCGCCTTACCAATTTGACATATCCAAAAGAAAATTTTCCGCCGCCAGTTTTTTCCGCGCCCTTTGAAAAATTTGGCGAAATTATTTCCGAAGAAAATTTTTCATTCGAGCAAAAAATCCGAAGCCAGCAAATCGACATGTCGCGCCACATGAACAACATCGAATACATTCGCCTCGCTCTGAATGTTTTTGACGACGACTTTTTGCAATCAAACGAAGCGACTGAACTTGAAGTGCATTACTTGGGCGAAAGCTGCGAAGGGCAGACGCTGCGTGTTTTTCGACGCGATGAAAATGACACGACATTCGTCGCGATTCAAGAAAGCGGTAGGACGGTTTTTGAAATGAAAATAAAATTCACGAAATGAAAATGTACGTTGATGGTGACAGTTAAAATGTCACGACATTTTTAAGCATTGCATTGCGATTTGCAAATTTGATTTTTTATGGGAGACAGAAATGAACATTGGAATTCTCGGCGCGGGGCACATCGCCTCGACGATGGCGAAAACTCTGAACGAAATGAAAGGCGTGAAATGTTATGCCGTCGCTTCGCGCGATTTGGAGCGGGCGAAAAATTTTGCCCTCGAACATCGCATTCAAAACGCTTATGGCTCTTACGAAGAACTTGCCGCTGATTCGTCCATCGACATAATCTATGTCGCGACTCCGCATTCCCATCATGCCGAGCACTCGAAACTTTGCATCGCGCACGGCAAGGCGGTTTTGTGCGAAAAGGCTTTTGCGAAAAATGCCGACGAAGCGAAAGGCGTTTTGGATTTCGCGAAAGAAAAAAATGTCTTGATCACGGAAGCGATTTGGACACGTTACATGCCTTCGCGAAAATTGATTGACGAAATCCTTGCAAGCGGAATCGTTGGAAAAATCACTTCGCTTACGGCGAATTTGCATTACAATATTTCGCATCGCGAACGCCTCGTAAACCCCGCCCTCGCCGGCGGAGCGTTGCTTGATGTCGGCATCTACACTTTGAATTTCGCGCTGATGCATTTCGGCTCGGAAATCGAACGCATCGAATCAAGTGCGGCTTTGACAAAAACCGGCGTTGACGGCACGAACAGCATCACGGTTTATTACAAGGATGGGCGCGCGGCTTTTCTCAATTCGGGAATGTTTTCGCGCAGCGACCGCAAGGGAATCTTTTTCGGCGAGCGCGGGTACATCGTCGTCGAGAACATAAACGATCCGAACGCGATTTGCGTTTTTGACTCGAACGACAATTTGATGAAAAAAGTCGAAGTTCCTCCGCAAATTTCAGGCTACGAATATGAAGTGGAAGAGACTGTCGCCGCGCTGAACGCGAAAAAATTGGAATGCGATTCGATGCCGCATCGTGAGACTCTTCGCGTGATGGAAATCATGGATTCGCTTCGAAAAGGTTGGGGCGTGAAATTTCCCGGCGAATGAAAAAAATCTTGCCGTCCGCGTTTTTTTGTGTTATATTATAGGTTATGGCGATTTTATTCGCGAAAGCGAAAAAAAATTTTATCAATTTTTTTAAAAGGAGTTATGAAAAAAGCATCGCACAAATAGAGCGGCACTTTTTTCATGAAAAGTTTCAATATTATTGTACGGCGAGTTTCGCGTGCGAAACTCGATAGCAAGCCGTAGGCTTGCGTACATATATTTTACGTGTGTGCGCAGTTAACGCACACGCTAAAAAAACAATCGCGATTTTTTATAAATCGCCTTGACTTTTTAGAGGAGTTGTTTTATGGGAAACTCGGCAAAATCAAAGTCAGTCGGAAGATTGATTCTCCAGCTCGCGCTTGCGTGTCTTTTGATTGTGGGCGGCATTTGGGCGCTGCAGGGTGGCGGCGATTTCGGCGCGGCGGCGTTGAGAGGAATGCTCGGAAGTTGGGCGGGCTTGATTTTCGGCGTGCTTGAATTGGTGGCAGGCGTGCTGCTTTTTCTTGAATGCTTTGTCGGCGACAAGTTCGGCAAGTTTGACAATCTGCTCGGCTGGATTGTAATGATTGTCTGGCTGGTCGCGATTATTGTGGGAGACATCATCAAAGGCGACTTCTCTCCGTTCTTGCAGTGGCTTTATGGCTTTGCGGGACATATAATCGTGTTCGGCGCGCTTTGGTCAATTAACGACTAACACACGAGACCATTTTTGGTTATAAAAAAAGCACCGCATTTGCGGTGCTTTTTTTGGCCCATATGTGAATCGAACACACAACCTGCCGCTTAGGAGGCGGCCGCTCTATCCAGTTGAGCTAATGGACCGTCTTTATACTTTACATCAAAACGATTTTTTTTTCAAGCCCTCCACAAAAAATCCTCCTTAAGTTTTAACAGTGGAGAAAGTTTCAACTTTCTCCACTGTTAAAAAAGTCGTTTCGTAACGAAGTGAGAAACGACAGTTGATAAGCGAGGTTTGCGCGAAGCGTGAGCCTCGTGTTAAAATTGTCGGCAGCATTTTTGACGACAATTTTAAACCTCCTTTCATTTTTAAATAGCAAAAAACTTTCAAATTTTTTGCTATTTAAAAATGCAACTTCGCAACGGAGTGAGAAGTTGAATCAGATAAGCGAGTTTTGCGAAGCGAAACTCGTATTAAAATCAGCGACGCCATTTCTGTTGCTGATTTTAAATGTTCAATTCGTAAACGTCCTCCACGCCATCCACCAACACCCCTCCCATTCCAAGTTCGAGCGGCACGGCGATGTCCAAGTCGAACCTGTCGCCGATGCTCAGACATTCTTGTGCGTGGCATCCGCATTTTTCGGCGGCGAGCAAAAACGGCTCTCGCGCGGGCTTTGAAACATTGCAAGTGTCAAGCCCGATGATTTCCGGAATCAGGTTTTCCACGCCCAAAGCGACAAGTGTTTTTCGCGCCGGTTCGATGGGATTGTTCGTCACGCAGATCATGCTGAATTTTTTTGAAAGCGCGGAAAGCGTTTTTTGTAAACGTTCGTCGCGCGACAAAAAATTTTTCGGCTCTAAAAGTTCGCGCCGCCATTCAACGCTTTTTTGAATCGGAACGCCAAACGAAAGGAGCGTGTTCGAAAGACTCACTTTTTTTCCGCCATGTTCGCGCGCGAATTTTTCTCTGAAATCGGCAACCAATTTTCGCGCCTCGTCGTCGGAAATCCCACGCTCGCTTGCGAAACGGCGCACTTGACAATCCACTTGCTCGAACGCGTATTCTTCATTCGTGTAAAGCGTCGAGTCGATGTCGAAAATTATCGTCTTCAAATTTTGCGGAATTTTTATAATTTTCATTTTTCGCCTTTTGAATTTTTCGGATAAAAAAATTTCCGCTTTTTACAAATCGCGTCCGTCGCTTTTTGGAGCGAGTCGAATTCGCCGAGCGCGGTAAACGCGATTGCGGCGTCGCCCAAAAGTTCCGCGTCCGCGATTTGTCCGAGCGAGATTTTTATTCCTGCCGCGTCCGCCTTTTGCTGAATCAAATTTTCGTCGAGAGATTGTCCGCCGGTAATCGCGATTGTGTCGTCGAAAAAAACGCCATTTTCGCTCGCGCATTTTTTCAGCGCGCAAACGCCTCGCGCAAAATTTTCCACTTTTTCAAAATTCGTTTTGCCTGGATTTTCGATTAAAAAAGACGCGTTCCAAAACGGCGCGACCGGCGAAGGAAGCGTCCGTATTCTGTCCGCCATGACAGGAAAAGACGTGCACAAGTTCAGCCCCTCGCTTGAGCCTGCGCGGTCGCACAATGCGCCAGGCGTTATCGTGGCAGTTCCGACGAGAGCGGCTACAAAATCAGGACCCGCCCCGACGACAGGAATTCCGCGCGGCAAGGAGAATTTTTCGGCAGCTTCGTCCGTGGCATATCCCACGATTTTTCCGCTTGGAAAAAAATCGCACAGTTTTTCGCGCGGAATTTCCAAAGCCTCCAAAATCTCTTCCGTCCAATATGCGGCTTTGAATCGCGCTTCGGGAAGAATCGTAATTTGCGCATTGCAAATTTCATTGATTAAAAATTCAGGGCAAGCAAAAATTCTTTCGCTTTCTTTCCATTGCAAAGAAAATTTTTTTTTCATCGCGAGAATGCGCGGAATGAAAATTGATTTTTTCGCTTCGCATGGAATGAGTCGCAACGCTTCGCGTTGCTTACGAGTTTTCGTTTGCTCGCCGAAAGGCTCGTATTCTTGTTCGCTATGCTCACAAGAACCACGAAAACTCGCCGCAAAAAATTCATCAATCGGCGCGTTCCATAAAAGCGTCGTGCCGTCATCGAAAACCAAAGTCGGACCGTTTCCCGAAACGCAAATCGCGCGCGCTTCGGAAATCGCGCCGCGCATTTTTTTGCAAGCGGCGGCGAACGCCAAAACCCATTTTTGGGAAAATTTTTGTTCGCAAGGAATTTTTATCGGCGCGAATTCTTCGCGGCAAAAATCCAATACTTTTCCGTTCGCGCAAACTACGGCCGCCTTCAGCGCGCTCGTTCCAATGTCAATCGCAAGGACACAATTATTCATCGTCCTCGTTTACGCTCGTGTCCTGCTTGACAAGCTTTTCGATGATGTTGCGGTTGTCGAGCAAATCGCCGAGCGACTGATTGTGATGGACGCGCGTGATGACGTTCGCGAAAAGCCCTGAGACATTCGTGTCTATGTACCATTCCTTGTCTTTGAGCTTTTCGTGGTACACGGCGTTCGTGCCGATGATTCGGTAGAACCAGCCTTGCTTGTACGCTTCGTCAAAAAGTTCGATTGCGTTGCCGGTGAAAAACGGAAGCGAAATCGCGGCGATGACTTTCGTCGCGCCTTGCTCTTTGAGAAACTGCATCGCCTTGAGAAGCGTGCCGCCCGTGCCGAGCATGTCGTCGGCAAGGAAAGCCACTTTGCCCTGGACATCGCCCAAAAGTTTCACAGACTTGATGTTCGTGCTGTGCGCGTCCTGCGTCACGATTGAATAGTCGCGCTCTTTGTAAATCATCGCGAGCGGAAGCTTCAGTCCTGACGCGTAAAATTTGTTCCTGTCCACCGCGCCAGTGTCGGGCGAGACCACGACCAAATCTTCGGTCTTTCCCGTGAGATCGAGCAACTTCGCGAGTTCGCGGATTATCTGATAGCTCGCATGCAAGTTTTCCAATGAAATCGTGTTGAACGCGTTTATGATTTCGCGCGAATGAATGTCGAGCGTGATGATTCGCTTTACGCCGAGCAGTTCGTAGATGTGACCGAGCATGCTCGCCGTAAGGCTTTCGCGGCCTTTCTTCTTGTGCTGGCGGCTGTAGGGAAAAGCCGGAACGACAAGGCTCACGCTCTGCGCGCCCGCTTGCCTCACCGCGTCAATCGTAACAAGCATAGACATCACATGGTCGTTCACTGAAAGCGACATCACATTCTTGCCTTCGTTGAGCGCGATCGGCTCGTGGTTTTCCACGTCCTGAAAAATGAAAACGTCTTTTCCGCGGACGCATTCCAAAAGCTCTGTTTTGAATTCGCCGTTCATGAAATAGGTGAAACGCGCCTTGACTTTGAAATTGGGAACTCGATATTTGTCGATTTCATTTCGCATCGCGATGTTCGATGTCTTGACATCGCTTTCAAAATTGATTTGCTTTATCAGTTCGTTTTTGTCGATTTGGTAACGTCTGGAAATTGTTTCGTTTTTTAAAGTGAAACGATGTTTGTAAATGTTGCGCAGGTGAGTGATAACTTCGTCGGCGAAAGATTCGCCGCCTGGGCATGCTACGACCGCAAGATTAGTTGGCTCGGAATACGGCATTTTGTCCCCTTTTTTTTGAAAACGAGGCGCAACCATGCGAATGCAAAAGAATTGCGCACACAAAGTTTCTGCAACAATAGTATCATAAAAATAATTCTTCGTCAACTAGAAATAAAACGCATTTTGATTTATAATTACCGTATGGTTTTTACGATTCTTGGAAGCGGCACGAGCCACGGCGTTCCTGTAATCGCATGCAAATGCAAAGTTTGTTCTTCGTCAGACGCGCACGACAGACGGCTTCGCGCGAGCGCGTTCTTTACGAATGAGACTGGCGGAAAAATCACGCGCGTTTTGATTGACGTGGGACCGGACTTTCGCGAGCAGGCTCTCCGCGCGAAAATCCCTTCGCTCGATTTGATTTTGCTCACGCATGGGCATGCCGACCATTTGCACGGACTTGACGACATTCGGATTTTCAGCCATACGGAAGTTCCGCATTCCACGCTGAAAGTTGACGACGCCGCGAAAAACGCTCCGCCCGAAGGAATCCATATTTTCGCCAACGCGGAAACTCGCAAAATCGTGCGGCTTCATTTCGACTACATTTTCAAGCGCACGCAAGTGGGAGGGGGAAAGCCAAGAATAAAGTTGATGCGAAGCGAAAGCCTCACGCCGAAGAATCCGCTGGAAATCGGCGGAATGCAAATAATTTCCATTCCGATGAAACACGGAAAAGTGAACTGTTCGGGCTATCTGATTTCCACGCGCGACGGGGAGGGGAAGAAGCGAAGCGTGGCGTATTTGACCGACTGCAATTTTATCGGAGAAAAATCCATCCGGCTGATTTTGGAAAACTGCGGAATCTTGGAACACGCCGTAATCGACGGACTTCGCGAAAAGCCGCATTTCACGCATTTTGGCTTCGCCGAAGCTTTGGAAGTGGCGGAAAAAATCCAGCCGCGCCACACTTGGATGACGCATATCACGCACGACAAAAGCCACGAAGAAGTGAAAGCGCATCTTGCGAAAATCCTCGCGAACTATCCGAAGTTGACTAAAATCGTAAAAAGCGGCGGAAGCGTCGGCCCTGCCTACGACGGCTTGGAGTTGGTTGTGAGTTGAAATTGTGCGGGAGAAAAAATTAAGGAGCGTTTAAACTTGTCGTCAAAAATACTGCCGACAAGTTTAACTCGAGTTTTCTGTGAAAACTCGTCATTTACTGCGATTTTTCATTTAATTGCAAAATCGCGTTTTTTAAGAAGAAAAAAGTTGAAACTTTTTTCTTCTTAAAAAAATAAGGAGCGTTTAAAATGAGCGACTAATTTGCGTCGCTTATTTTAACTCGAGTTTTCTACGAAAACTCGTTTATTTACTGCCGTTTCTTGCTTCGCTGCGAAACGACTTTTTTAACAGTTCGAAAGTTGAAACTTTCTTCACTGTTAAAAATTAAGGAGCGAAGCGAAAATCGTTAACGAACCCAAAGGCTTGCAACGCAAGCCCGCAAATCGGTCTTGCCACTGAGTTTTCGTTTGTAACGTTCATTGTAGATTGCTTCGCTTTCGGCTCGCAATGACACAGTGGGCAATGGTTTGCTTGACCCTTGCGGGGTTCGCAATGACACAGTGGGCAAACTTCGCGCGCCGCGCTCATGGCGAATCACTGCGTTGCGGGCAGTAAAATAAACGAGCTTGCGGCTACAATTCCCCGCCGACTCCTTTGTATTTTTCGACAAACGCGACGATTTTTTGAAAGACCGCCTGTTTTTTTGTCAGGTAATTCGGATTTAAAGGACTCATTTTGGGAAGAACGGCGTTCAATTCCGTGCCGTTTTCGCTGGCGTATTCTTTTCTTAATGAAATTGCGATGTATCGTTTCGCGGCATCTTCGTTCAGATTTTCTTCTGCAATCAGGGCGTTGGCCTCTTGTCGCATTTCGTTTTGCGCGTATTTAAAGAAGTTGTCGATAAGGCTCGCGTTGTCAGCGATTTCGTCAAGATTTGTTTTGTTTATGAAATCTATGACCAAAGACTCTTTCGCCCTGAATTCTTCTAATTACGGGATAAGAACGTTTAAAATCAGCAACTAAAATTGCGTTGCTGATTTTAACTCGAGTTTTTTTCAAAACTCGTTTATTTTACGGCCTGCTCGCGCAGGCGAAATTAAGTTCCTCGGAAACTGACGTTTCCTGCGGACTTAATTTTTAGGGAGCGTTTGTCTTTCATATTTGCTTTGTTAAATTGTATTCCTTTTCCAATTTCACAAACTTCTCCAAGCGGTTTGTACTCCACGCCATCAGGGCAAAGTTCTTTTATCAGTTCTTCCAATTTGCTCATTGTTTATCCTCTTTAATAATAGATTTCCCCATTACGCTCGCTTTGCCCGCTCCAGTCGAAATGCCGGGCATTCACGCTTTCTGCAAAATAGCGAAATTCTCGATTCTCCGATTTTGCTCATTTTTCAATTTTCCCAAGTTTGCTCATCTTTGTTTTCCCGCTACTTTTTCTATTGACATTATCGCGTTTTTTGCGTACAATAAAAACATCGACGCGAGGTGTCTTAGTTGCCCTGTTCGCTGTTTTCAGCCACGTCACCCAAGCCTCGGAATCGTTCCGAGGCTTTATTTATTTCATCGAGTTCAATCGAATAAATTTTGTGTCCGTTGGCGATGCTTTCTTTTACCGTAATCAAAACATCCACTTTCCCGCGCTTTTCAATTCGCTTTGCGCCAAAAATCTTTTTATGGAAACAACATTCATGTCGCTTGGATTTTTGAGATTTCCGTGCGAGGCGATCAAAATCGCGTTTTCGTACAGCGGCACAATCTGCGCGGCAATTTCAAAATGCTCGTCAAGCGAAAAGCCGTTATTCTTGGACTTTTCCAAAGATTTTGCGCTGGTCATCTTGTCAAGTGACTTTTTGGAAAGATTCGCCACTATCCCTGAACTTTTGTTCCGAATTTTTCCAAGCGATGTTTTAAGTTTTTGAAAAAGTTCCTCGCGTTTTTTGTTCGCGTATCCATTTGCCATTTTTTTGTTTTCGCCTCTCAATTCTGCATTCTCAATTTTCAATTTTCCCCAATTTTGCTCATTTTTCAATTTCCAGATGAATAAAATCCAAGCCGTCTGCATTCTCAAAATGCTTGTCGTAAGAAGCGAGTGTCATTTCTTTTGCAATCTTTCAACGCCTAAAACATTTTGCACCTCTATGTTTGCATTTTACCACGAAAAACGCTTTTTCTCAATCTAACTTTCTACCGCCGCAATTTGTTCCTCGTTCAAACCGTAGAGAGAACTCACTACGCGGTCAACAGTGGCTAAAAAATCTTTTATTTTATCAGTGGCTGGATTTTTTCAAAATGTTCACCACTTACAGCTTTGTTCCAAGCTTTGTAGGCTTCTTCTTCGTGCAAGGCGAGCCAATCGACCACCATTCTGAACTGTTTTGATGGAAGGCTTCCAGCTAAAAGTTCTCCGTCAATTCCGATTGCGGCTTTATATTCTCCGTAATAGACATGGACATGCGGCTTGTTGTCTTTGAACAATAAATCACTATTCCTTCAAAGCGACTCAGTTCAGGCATTTTGTTTTCTCCGTGTATTTAAAACTTTCCTTGTACAAAGTTTCATTTGCAATGTCGATTTAGCCGTCAAGCCAAGAAACAAAGCCGAAAGTAACTTTTGCCGTCCGGCGATTTTTTTCTTCGCAAAGTGGTGCGAACGCAGGGCCTTTTGAAACGAGTGAAGTTACATCGAACAGTCGAGTTTCGCCTGTGGAAAATGTTACGAGTAACATTCTATCGTCAAGAATTTTTATGCGCTCAACTTCCATTTGCGCCATCTCTTCGCCTGCATAGCATATTCCTTCGATTTCGTACATTTGTTCACCTCCACACCTGCATTTTATCACATTTTTGCTTCTTTTTCAATTCTTCTTTCATTCCGAGCGAAGTCGAGGAATCTTGTCGCACAATAGATTTCTCCACTCGCTACGCTCGGTCGAAATGACAGTTTGTTTCGTTGCTTTGGCGAAATGATTATGCTTTGTTCAATTTTCCGCTTCGTATCCTTCATAGAAATTTCCCGCTCCGTCATGCTTCTATTTCCCTTATGATTTTGTCGATTTCCGCGCGGAGGTCGTTTTCTTTCTTTACGATTTCCGCAATCTCGGCATTCAGCTTTGCTATGTCCACTTTTTCCCTTGTGTCCGCTTTGGCAACATATTTGCTCACGGACAGGTTGTAGTCGTTCTTGACGATTTCCTCGAAATCCGCCGAGCGTGAAAAATACGGAATGTCGGACTTGGATTCGAATGCCTCCATGATTTTTCCGATATGCTTGTCCGTGAGAATGTTGTTGTTCGTTTCCTTTTGGTACAGTTCCCCCGCGTCCATGAACTGTATTTTGCTGTCCGTCTTGTGCTTTGAAAGCACAAGGATGTTCACTGCGATGGAAGTGCCGAAGAAAAGGTTCGGAGCCAAGCAAATGACGGTCTCTATGAAGTTGTTGTCCACAAGGTATTTGCGTATTTTTTGTTCCGCCCCGCCTCGGTAAAAAATGCCGGGAAAGCAGACAATCGCGGCGCGTCCCTTGCTTGAAAGATAGCTTAAGGAATGGAGTATGAACGCGAAGTCCGCCTTTGACTTCGGGGCGAGCACGCCGGCGGGCGCGAAACGGTCGTCGTTTATCAAAGTCGGGTCGCCGCCGCCTATCCAGTTTATTGAGTACGGCGGATTGGACACTATCGCGTCAAAAGGCCTGTCCTGCAAGAACTGCGGATTTGTGAGAGTGTCGCCGAGCGCGATGTTGAATTTGTCGTAGTTTATGTTGTGCAGGAACATGTTCATGCGGGCAAGGTTGTAGGTCGTATGGTTGATTTCCTGCCCGAAAAAACCGTCTTCTATTTCGTGATTGTCGAACTGCTTTTTCGCCTGCAAAAGGAGCGAGCCTGAGCCGCATGCCGGGTCGTAGATTTTGTTCACCGTTTTCTGCCCATGCATGGCGAGCTTCGCTATAAGCTTGGAAACGTGCTGCGGAGTGAAGAATTCCCCGCCGGACTTTCCCGCGTTTGCGGCATAATTTGAGATGAGGAATTCGTAAGCATCGCCGAAAAGGTCGATATGATTGTCGTGAAAACTGCCGAAATGCAAGTCGGCGACGCCTTTTATGACCGCCGCGAGCCGCGAGTTTTTTTCTTTGACCGTGTTGCCGAGGCGGTTGCTCGTAGTGTCGAAGTCCGCGAAAAGCCCTTGTATGTCACTCTCCGATGGATAGCCTTTCGCGGAGCCTTCTATTTCCGCGAAAATCTTCGCCAAATCCGTGTTCAGGTTTTCATTTACGCTCGCGTTTTTGGCGACATTTACGAAAAGCTGGCTCGGATAGATGAAATATCCTTTTGTTTTTATCGCGTCGTCCTTTAGTTCTGGAGTGATGACCGAATCCGAAATGTCCGCGAAAACGATGCTTTCGTCGTCCGCCTCGAAATAAGAGGAAAAATTTTCGCTTATGAAGCGGTAGAAAAGCGTGCCCAGGACGAACTGCTTGAAGTCCCAGCCGTCCACCGCGCCCCTTACCTCGTTGGCTATCTTCCAAATCTGCGATTGCAGTTCCGCCCGCTCCCGAATGTTGGTATTTTCCATAAAAATAGTTTGCGATTCCTTTTCTTGGTTTTAGAATAAATATTATAGCATAAAATGCGATTCTTTGCATAGAATATTGCAGAAGGTAAACATGCAATTTTCAATGATTGAAAACCTCTGTTATAGACTATTAAAAACAAGTGTTATCCATATGAAAATTTGAGGAATTTCGAATGCTTGAAAATTCTTGCAAATCTTCAAGCATTAAAAATTATCATATTGCCAGCAAAACAGAATCCGTATAAAATGTTCTTGCAAACAGGAAAATTTTTTTGATACATTTAAAATAAAATCAACACGCACGACCTCGTTGTTGACAAGGCGCGAAAAATGTGATATAATTGTAAAATTAGTTTTTGTCATTTTAGTAGGATTTTTTGAAAAGCGCAGTCGCATTTTTTTCGTTGATTTTCATATTTTCAAATGTATTTCCGCAGGAATTTTCCGATGCGCCTCGAATGCCGATTGCCTCGTTTGAGATAGACGGGCTAAAGCGCACGAAAGAACGCTATATGGAAAATCTTTTTTCGCACTTTAAGGGGCGGGAGGCGAGCGACGAAACCAAGTCTCAAATCGAAGGCGCGCTTCAAGAAGAAAATCTTTTTGAAGAAATCGCAATTTCCTTCGAAGAAAATTCCGAAGGAGAAACTGTCGCAAGAATTTCGCTGAAAGAAAAATGGAGCTTTTTGCCGCTGCCTTTTGTAGCGGCTTCGAACGGCTCGTTTATGGCGGGACTTTTTTTGATTGACATGAACGCGTTCGGCATTCACGACACTTTTGTGGGCGGCGGACTTTATTCAAAAGACATGCTCATGGGAATGGGCGCATACGTGAAGTCGCCGCACAAAAAGGGCGACTTCGGTTTTTCCATTTCGTTTTCGCTGGCAAATCGGGAAAGCACTTTTTGCAACGGGAGCGAAAAAAACGTGCTTGAATACGACGCGCTTTCTTTGGGCGTGAGCGCGCGGCTTGTGTTCAAGCCGACAAGTCATACGAGCGTGAATTTTGAGACGGCGTACAATTTTTTCAATCCGGAAGATGCTAAAGAGAATTTCGCGGTGCGAAAAACGCACGGCTGGAAATTGGGCGCGGGATGGGATTTTTCGAAGTCGTCTTGGAACGGAATTTTTCTTTCTTCAAATGGCGTTTCGATTTCGGGCGGAATTTATTTTTCGGACAATTCGGATTTCAAAATCGGAGAATCGATTTCTGCAAGCGCGAAAGCCCAATTGCCGGTGGCGCAGAAAATCCGTTTGCTCGGCGCGGCTTCGCTCTTTTTCGGAAACGATTTGTTTTATCCGCAATGGCAAAGCCGAACTATGGCGGGAATCAGCGTCCTGCCTTCGGATTTCAGGACGCTGCGAATTTTCGGCGTTTCATCGGGCGCGGAATTCTGCATCGTGAAAATCAAGTTCGGAATGCTTTCGGCATACGCGCTTTATCAGGTGGCGCTCGCGCAAGATTGGAACAAAAGCCTTTATTTTGCGCACGGTCCTGAAGCCGGCATTCGGGTATATTTTGCGAAAATCGCGATTCCTGCAATCAGCATGGGCGGCTCGTACAACGTAACGAACAATTCATGGCAATACAGTTTTTCTTTTGGAATGGGATTCTAAAAGAAAGCCGCGCGAAAGCGCGTTTTTCTTTTCACTTGAAAAAGCGGCTTTCGACAAAAATCTATCCAACGTTTAAAATGAGCGACTAATTTGCGTCGTTGATTTTAACTCGAGTTTTCTGCGAAAACTCGTCATTTACTGCGATTTTTCATTTAATTGCAAAATCGCGTTTTTTAAGAAGAAAAAAGTTGAAACTTTTTTCTTCTTAAAAAAAATAACGAACTGATTTTCCCATCTCATTTTTTTTCGTTTTTTCTTGACGGCTTCCACACATTTTTATTATCTTTATAAATATGGAAGAAAAAGAGGAAATCGCAGGGCAGGCGGACGAGCAGGAATTCTCGCAGGCCGAACCTTTGGCGGATGAAACGTGTGAGAAATGTGAAGACGCGGATTGCGTCGTGGACGAAGGCTCTTCGGCCGATGTGGAGCAGGAGGAGGCGGAAAAAGAGCCTTCCCTTGAAGAAAGAATCGAGGCTTTGGAAAAGGAAAACGCCGACTTGAAGGATCAGCTTTTGCGCCGCGCGGCGGACTTCGACAACTACCGCAAGCGCATGATAAAGGAAAAGCAGGAGGCGTTCGACTATGCCAACGCCGGTCTTTTGCAGGATTTGCTTGAGTTCATCGACAACTTGGAGCGGACTTTGGCGGCGGCGGAAGATGCCACGGATGCGAAAGCCATCGCGGACGGCGTGAAAATGATAGACGCGTCGCTTGTCAGCATGCTTGAGAACAAGTACAATCTGACGGCTTATGGCGCGGCGGGGGACGAATTCAATCCCGACGAGCACGAGGCGCTCCGCAGCGAGCAGGGCGATGTGGAAAGCCCCGTCCTCAAGGAAGTGTATTTGAAAGGATACAAGCTCAAAGACCGCGTAATCCGCAACGCGAAAGTTTCGGTTTTGATGCCGAACGAAAATTAAGCGGAATTGATTTGATTCAGTTTAATTGCGTCAAATCAAATCACATTAAATTGGAATTTTTTCGCAACATCAAGTTGCAATAAATTGGAGGAAAATTATGGGAAAGATTATTGGAATTGACTTGGGCACTACGAACTCTTGCGTCGCCGTCATGGAAAACGGCGAGCCGGTCGTAATCCAAAACTCGGAGGGCGGACGCACGACGCCTTCAATCGTCGGATTCACTTCGAAAGGCGACCGCATCGTCGGTTTGCCCGCGAAAAACCAGATGGTCACGAATCCGAAGAACACGGTTTATTCGGCGAAACGTCTCATCGGCCACAAATTCTCAGAATTGCAGGGCGAGGCGACGAAATTGCCTTACAAGGTCGTCGACCACGGACAGGATTTGCGAATTGAAATCGACGAAAACGGAAGCGTAAAGCAGTACAGCCCGCAGGAAATCTCGGCGTTCATATTGCAGAAAATGAAAAAGACTGCAGAAGACTATCTCGGTTCGGAAGTGACCGAAGCGGTAATCACGGTGCCCGCCTACTTCAATGACGCGCAGCGTCAGGCGACGAAGGACGCCGGAAAAATTGCCGGTCTTGATGTAAAGCGTATCATCAACGAGCCGACGGCCGCTTCTTTGGCGTTCGGCTACAAAGAAGATCAGGCGAAAGAAAAGACAATCGCCGTATACGACTTGGGCGGCGGCACGTTCGACATTTCCATTTTGGAATTGGGCGACGGCGTTTTTGAAGTCAAGTCCACGAACGGAAACACACAGCTCGGCGGCGACGATTGGGATCGCGTCGTGATAAATTGGCTCATCGCCGAATTCAAAAAGGACACGGGAATCGACCTCGGAAACGACCCGATGGCGATGCAGCGTCTGCGCGAGGCGGCGGAAAACGCGAAGATTTCGCTTTCGAACCAGACGAGCGTCGACATCAACTTGCCGTTCATCACGGCGGACGCGACAGGCCCGAAGCACTTGCAGAAAAACCTCACTCGCGCTCAGTTCGAGCAGATGACCGATAGCCTTTTCGAGGCGACGAAAGAGCCGTGCCGCAAGGCGATGTCTGATGCCGGCGTTACTGCCGACCAGATTGACGAAGTCTTGCTCGTGGGCGGTTCGAGCCGCATGCCGAAAGTGCAGGAAATCGTAAAGCAGATTTTCGGAAAAGAAGGAAACCGCTCGGTGAACCCCGACGAGGCGGTCGCTGTGGGCGCGGCGATTCAGGGCGGCGTTCTCGGCGGCGACGTGAAGGACGTGCTTTTGCTCGACGTTACGCCGCTTTCTTTGGGAATCGAAACGCTCGGCGGAGTCTGCACGAAGCTCATTCCGCGCAACACGACGATTCCGACGAAAAAAAGCCAGATTTTCTCCACGGCGGCGGACGGACAGACTGCGGTTTCCATCCACGTCTTGCAGGGCGAGCGCGAGATGGCGGCGCAGAACCGCACGCTCGGCAATTTCGACTTGGTGGGAATTCCCGCCGCGCCTCGCGGCGTTCCGCAAATCGAAGTCACGTTCGACATTGACGCGAACGGCATCGTCCACGTTTCGGCGAAAGATTTGGGCACCGGCAAAGAGCAGCACATCCAAATCACTTCTTCAAGCGGACTTTCCGAAGAGGAAATCAACCGCATGGTGAAGGACGCGGAGGCCAACGCCGCCAGCGACAAAGCCAAGCGCGAGGGAATTGACGCGAAAAACGAGGCCGACAGCCTGATTTATGCCACGGAAAAAACGCTCAAGGAAATGGGCGACAAAGTTGATTCCGCGGAAAAGCAGAAAATCGAGGCTGCCATCGCCGACTTGAAAAAGGCTATGGAAAGCGACGACGTTTCTGACATCAAGGCGAAGACCGAAAGCCTCAAGCAGGCTTCCTACAAAATCGCCGAAGAGCTGTACAAGCAGCAGGCGGCGCAGGGAGCGGCAGGGGCGAATCCTGGAGCGGGCGCGAATCCGAACCCGAATGACGGCGGCTCTGGAAACGCCGGCTCTTCGCAGGGCGGCTTTGACAAAGGCAGCGCGGAAGACGTGAACTACGAGGTGCACGATTAAAATTGGGGTCACGGCCGGCAAACGTCGGCTGTTGACCTCTATTTGATTTTGTAGTATATTAAAAAAATGGGCAAGCGAGATTATTACGAAGTTCTTGGCGTAGAAAAGAAAGCGACTCTTGACGAAATAAAAAAGGCGTACCGAAAGCTCGCCGTTAAATACCATCCCGACCGCAATCCGGGCGACAAAGAGGCGGAGGAAAAATTCAAGGAGGCGACCGAAGCCTACGAAATTCTTTCCGACGACAAAAAGCGTCCGATTTATGACCAATACGGCTTTGCGGGGCTTGAAGGCATGGGCGGCGGAGGCGGCGCGCAATATTCGCACGCGTTCACCGACTTTGCAGATCTTTTCGGCGGCATGGGCGGCGGATTCGGCGACATCTTCGAAAGCATTTTCGGCGGCGGCTCTTCGAGGCGTTCGCGGCAAGATGACAATACGGGCGCGTCTTTGCGCTACGATATGGAACTTTCGTTCAAGGACGCCGTTTACGGCACGAAAACCGAACTGCGATTTTCTCGAAACGAGCTTTGTCCTACGTGCGGCGGTAGCGGAAGCGAGGCAGGGACGGGCAAAAAGACTTGTCCGCAATGCGGCGGCGCGGGACAGGTTCGGCGCAGCACTGGATTCTTTTCGATGGTGCAGGCTTGCCCGCAATGCGGCGGCTCCGGGCAGATAATCGAGCATCCGTGCAAGGCGTGCCGGGGAAGCGGCTACAAAAAAGAAAGCAAGGCGGTGACGCTCACGATTCCGGCAGGAGTCGATGACGGGCGCAGGATTGTGATTCCTCATCAGGGCGATGCCGGCAAAAACGGCGGCGCGCGCGGTGACTTGGTTGTCGTGCTCCATGTCCGAAGCCACGAATATTTCGAGCGAAGCGGAAACGACCTGTATTGCGCCGTGCCGGTTTCCATAAGCCAGGCGGCGTTGGGCGCGACGATTACGATTTCGTCTCTTGACGGGCGAAAAATCGACATTCCGGTCGCCGCCGGCACGCAAAACGGAAAGTTGCTTCGCATAAAAGGCGAGGGCGTTCCGTATTCTGGCGGCGCGCGAAAAGGAGACTTGTACATAAAAGTGATGGTGCAAGTGCCCGAAAGGCTTTCGTCGCAGGAGAAAAAATTGCTCCATGCGTTCGCCGAAGCGGAAAATCCCACGAAAGAGCCGAATTTGATTCCTCTCTCATCTCTCGCAAGATAATTTGGATTGCCCGCAAAAGCAGTTGTTTGGGCGGTTCCAAATTATTTTGCTAAAAATTTATATTTTTTTCTTCCCTTTTTGCCGATAATATGTTATAATATCGTGTAGTCTTTTAGGGGTTTATATGCTAAAAACCAAAAAACGCAATACGGTCATACTGTCGAACGTTTTGGCTGTCATCCTGTTCCTGCTGGTGTCATATTTCGTGTTGCCGCAGCGGACGAACGGAATCGGCATGTTTTATTTTGTGATTATCGAATTTACTCTTTTGCTTTTTTCCCTTATCATCGGAAACACGTTTGCAAATTCACTGAGCAGAAGATTCGAATACAATACGCTGAAAAAGACCGAAACTGTCTATGTGCAGGATTTCATAGACGCGCTGAGATTCTGCTATTCTTTGGATGATTTTTATGAAATCGTCAAAAACATTCTCGAGCGCAAGGCGGACTGCTCGGTATTGTACATCGACAGCGAAAAGGACTACGTCCTGTATTCTTCTACCGATATTCTCACGAGCGACAAAAACACCGTCAGCACGCTGAACATGAATTTCCCGAAAACATGGGAGGACGGCATCCACTTTATCGGAGACAAGTTGGGAATCGTTTCCTCATACAAGGACGCGCGCGGATTTTTCTTGTGCGCGAACAAGCACCATTTCTTCATATTCTGCCGTTATACGAGGCTTTTCGACACCGGCGTGTACAGCGTGCTCCTTGAAGAATTCGTGCGCTTTAGAAAACGCGCGACCACCATCGCGAACCTCGCCGAAATCGCCTCGCTTTCCAAAGACTGGGAGCAGCTCGCGGAGACGCAAAAGCTCTTTTTGCCGCACAAGCTTCCAGAAACGAACCGTCTCAAGATGGCGGCGTATTACCGTCCGCTCGTCAACGTTTCGGGCGACTACTACACCGCGCTTCCCATCGACAATCACAAGACGCTCTTGATGCTCGGCGACGTTTCGGGAAAAGGCTTGCCCGCCGCCCTCATCATGGGTTTGATTATGAACACGGTAAAAATCATCGACGACAAGGAAGATTTGGTTTCGATTGTCTACGCCGTCGACAAAGCCATCAAGAGCATGAAGTTGCAGGACAAGTACACGGTTTTGTTCATAAGCATCGTGGACACGCAGAAAATGACGATTCGCTATGTGAACGCTTCGATGTCGGATCCAGTAATCATCACGCGCGCGCCCGACGGCTACACGATAAAGCCGATGGCGTCGAATTGCGGCGTAGTCGGCATCATCGACTTGGATGGAGTGCACACCGACGAGATGCGGCTTTTCCGCGACGACGTGATTATGTTCGCTTCCGACGGCGTGAGCGAAGTCATGAACGAAGACAACGTGGAATTGGGAGACACTGAATTGTATCACAATACGATGACGAAGAGCGCGGTGAAGACTCCGCAGGAATATGTCGACGACGTTGTGCGCCTCATCTTTGACTATAAAGGCGAATGCAAGCTGCACGACGATATTACAATGCTCGTTACAAAGGTGGTCAGCTAAATGGTATATGTCATAATAAATTGCGCGGTGGCGTTCTTTTTGTTCCACACTTCGTTCAACCTCAATACGCAAAACCTCAAGCACGAAAACACTTTGGTAAACATCGTGCTTCTCGCTTCGGGTCTGTCGATTTTGATGGCGATAATTTCGGGAATGGTTTTGTGGGGACCTGAACGCTTTACCATTTTTCTCGAGCACAGCGCGCTGTTTTTGCTCGCCGTGTTGTACATATTGATTTCGTTCTTCTTTCTTTCGTGCGCCTTTGGCTCGAACGCGTTTTTGACCGTGCTTGAGGTCGTTTTCGCGGTGGCGGCTTTGTATCTTGTCATGGTGAAAATCGAAGTGGCGAACAGCTCGAAACTGCTTTTCGCTTCGGAAAATATTTTTTCGGGAAAGCTCGCCGAGTCTTTTTCCTTGACATGGATTGGGCTGTATTATGGACTTTTCGTTTTCCTCTTGCCGGGATTTTCGCTCCTGACATTGATGCTCTATGCCGAAAATGTTGGCTCGCGCCTTGTTTTCCAGCGTTCGCTCTTTTTCCTCGGCTCGTTGCTTCTCGGCTGGGTAGGCTTGGCGGCGATCGCGTTCACCGCGAAGACCCTTCCTTTGTGCATCCTGCTTTTTATGCTGTTCGTGGCGGCGTCCGTAATCATGCTCGCTCGTTCGGCGGTTCAAGACAAGATTTTCGACGGACTTTCGATTTTTTCAAATTTGGTTTTCAGCATAATGAAATTCGCTTTGCCGGCGTTCGTGGGCGCGTTTTCATTCGTCGTCTTGCGCCCGCTTTACAGCGACATGCCGACGCTTTATTTCATCTTGGTTTTCCTGATTTCGTTCGTGATGATTTTCGTGGCGGCGGCATTGGTAAAAATCGTGGAAAAACTTTCGGCGTTCCGCTCGTCGAATTACGGCGCGGACTTCGAGTCGGATTTGGCGGCCATCGACTACAATGACGAGACCGCCGACATTTGCGCGAAATTCTACAGCATTTTCCAGAATCGCGCCGGCGTCGACAAAATGAAAATCCTCATCGCGGGCGGAAACCATGAGTTGAACACGGTATTTTCTTCCGACGGCAACAACTTTACGCTTTCCACCCAAGACCCCGGTCTGGAAGTCATTCGTTCCGAAGGCTTGAACATTTTCCTGAAAGAAGAAATCCAGGCGAATTTTACGTTGCAGCAAAAAGAAAACGAAATAAACGCCTTTATGGACAAGCTCGAAGCCGAAACCCTCATAATCTTGAACGAAGGCCGCCATTTGATAGGCGTGCTCGCGCTCGGCGAAAAGCGCGGCGGCTCAAGCTATGATGAATACGACAAGGAAGTTTTCGACAAACTCTATTCGTATTTCTTCGTTTTCGGATATTACATGAGCAACATCGCCAACGCTTCGGTAGTCGGCACGGTAAACCGCGAAATCCGAATGTCGGCGCAAATCATCAAGTCCATTCAGGAAAATATGGATTTGGTCAAAAATCCGAAGATTGACGTGGGCTATCTTATGGTGCCCGCGCACAATATCGGCGGCGAATTCGTAGACCTTGTTCGTCTGACTGACACGAGGCATCTTTTCATAATCGGCGCGATGAGCGGAAAAGGCATCAGCGCGAGTATGAATATGGTCATCTTGAAGTCCGTAATCCGAACGCTGCTCGCGACGACTCACGACTTCAAGAAATTGGTTTCCAAAATCAATTCGTTCATCCACACCGGATTGCCGAGGGGCACGTTCTTCGCGGGCGTTTTCTGCCTTGCGGATTTCGAGACCGACACGCTTTATTACATAAACTGCGGCATTCCTACGATGCTCTTGTATACCCGCTCTTTCAACAATGTCATAGAAATTCAGGGCGCGGGCTACGTGCTGGGATTTGCCAAGGACGTTACGCCGCTTCTGAAAGTGAAGCAGATGAAACTCAATCCGGGCGACGTTCTCGCGATTACGACGGCAGGAATCATCAACAGCCATTCGCTTCGCGGCGACCAATACGGCAAGGACAATATAAAGAAGTCCATGACCGACAACTATATGTACGACGGAATGCACATGGCTTCGTTCCTGTTCGACGACCTCAAGCGATTTATGGCGAAAGACCTTGACGAGGACATCACCGTGATGATGATTCGCTATTTGGACAAAGACACTCAGACCGTTTCAAACCTCGGCGATGACGAAGAGGCTGTCGAGGCGGCGGAAGAGGAAGTGGTGCACTACAAGAAGGCGGACGAAGTAGTCTTGGAGGCTTTGTAAATTATGGAACAGATTTCAATTTCCGAAAAGCGCGGCGCGAACTACACTTTGCTTGAGATTTCAGGCTCGGTCAACGCCTATACCATCGCGGACTTGCAGACGAGGGCGTATTCCATAATACAGGAAAGCAATCTCGTGCTCGATATGTCCAATGTGTTTGAGCTGGACTCGAGCGGCATGGGACTGGTGATGGGGCTTTTTAACGCCGGCATGGAAAGCGAAAAAAAGCTCTATCTTCTCAATATGTCGCCGCCCGCGCAAAAGACTGTCCTCGAAACCGGCTTCATCGACGCGTTCAACGTGATAAATTCCGTTACCGAAGTCACCTGATGATTCACTTGGCAGTCAATAGTGAATAGTTTTGTCGCGAGTTTTGGTGCTTTTTGTAAACGAAGTGAACAAAGATGCGAGCAAACCAAAACTCGTTGGCAAGTGCAGGCTGTGATTAGCCATTGCTAATAATGCTTCTATTTTTCATTTTTTTCGCATTTTAATCTTCACAAAAATCAAAACCTGTTGTATAATATGAGAGATATTCTGTTGATAAATTGCGCGGGTTTCTGCGCATAGTTTTTATCTTCTATAATACAAAAGAGGTCTTTATGAACAAAATTACCATCATTGGCGCGGGTCAGGTCGGCTCGACGATTGCGTATGCGCTCACGCTCAGGCAGCTGGCGTCTGAAATCCTTCTCATCGACATCGACAAGGACCGTGCGAAGGGCGAGGCGATGGACATCTATCAGGGCACTCCGTTTCTCGGGCCGGTTTGGGTTCACGCGGGCGACTATGCCGACGCGAAAGATTCTGACATCGTCGTCATCACTTCGGGCGTGGGAAGAAAGCCCGGACAAAGCCGCCTGGATTTGGTAAAAACCAATGTCGGCATCATGAAATCGATTATTCCTGAAATCACGAAGGCCGCGCCGAACGCGCTTTTCATCATCGTGGCGAATCCAGTGGACATCCTCACGTATCAGTTCGTGAAAAAGTCTGGCATTCCGCAAAACCGCGTCCTCGGCTCTGGAACGATGCTCGACACGGCCCGATTCCGCGCGCGCATTGCGGAGACTTATCGCGTGGGACAGGAAAACGTGCACGGCTATGTTTTCGGCGAGCACGGAGATTCTTCGTTCGTGCCGTGGTCGCTCGCCAATATCGGCTCGATTCCCGTTGACCAGTACGCTTCCGCTCTCCGCGAAATCAAGGGCGCGTCTTTCGACAAGGACGACGTGGAGGACTACATCCGAAAGTCCGGCGGAATCATCATTGCCGCGAAAAAGGCGACGAACTACGGAATCGGCGTTACCGTCACTTCGCTCATCGACGCGCTCAACTACGACACGGACACGCTTTTGACGCTTTCTTCATATATTGACGGCGAGTATGGAATCAACGACGTTTGCCTTTCGATTCCGCTCATCGTGAACGCGAAGGGCATCACGAGCCATCTTGAGCCGAAAATCACTGACGACGAAGTTGAAAAACTCCGCCACAGCGCGCAGTGCCTCAAAGACGTCATAAGCCAAGTCGAGGCGGATTTCTAAAGAAACGGAGTTTTGTTTTATGGAATATCGCATTGAACACGATTCTATGGGCGAGGTGAAAGTTCCCGCCGACAAATTGTGGGGCGCGCAGACCGAGCGCAGCCACGAGAATTTTCTCATCGGCGTGGGGCAGGAAACGATGCCGCGCGAAATCACGCGGGCGTTCGGCTACCTCAAAAAAGCCGCGGCCATGGCGAACCATGAGTTGAAAGGCGAAAAAATGACTTCGGAAAAGCTGAAGGTCATTTCCAAGGCTTGCGACGAAGTGATTTCGGGCGCGCTGAACGAAAATTTTCCGCTCGTGGTCTGGCAGACGGGAAGCGGCACGCAGAGCAACATGAACTGCAACGAAGTCGTCGCAAACCGCGCGAATCAAATCGCAGGCAAAAAACTCTGCCACCCGAACGACGACATCAACATGAGCCAGTCTTCGAACGACACTTTTCCGACGGCGATGCACATCGCGGCCGCGACGGAAGTGGAGGACAAGCTTTTCCCGGCAATCGACACGCTCGTGGAGACTTTCAAGAATTTGGAAAAGGTCAACAAGGGCATCGTAAAAAGCGGACGCACCCACTTGCAGGACGCAGTTCCGATTCAGTTCAGCCAGGAAATCTCAGGCTGGCGCACGAGCCTCGAGCGCGACAAGGAAATGCTGAAATCCTCGCTGCCGTATTTGAAGCAGCTCGCTCTCGGCGGCACGGCGGTCGGCACTGGCTTGAACGCCCCAAAGGGCTTTGACAAGCTTGTGGCGCAAAAAGTTTCCGAACTCACGGGCAAGGAATTCAAGACCGCGCCCAACAAATTCCACGCGCTCACCAGCAAGGATGAAATCGTGTTCGCGCACGGAGCGGTGAAGGCTTTGGCATGCGACATGATGAAAATCGCGAACGACGTGCGCTGGCTCGCTTCAGGACCGCGTTGCGGCATCGGCGAAATCCACATTCCTGAAAACGAGCCGGGAAGTTCGATTATGCCCGGCAAGGTGAATCCCACCCAGTGCGAGGCGGTCACGATGGTCGCGGTGCAGGTTTGCGGAAACGATGCGGCGATCGGCATGGCGGCTTCCCAGGGCAATTTCGAGCTGAATGTTTTCATGCCGGTAATCGCGTACAATTTCTTGCAGTCCGTGCGGCTTTTGGCGGAGGCGATGATTTCGTTCAACAAAAATTGCGCGGTCGGCATCACGGCGAACAAGGAGAAAATGCATTTCAACTTGTACAATTCGCTGATGCTCGTCACCGCGCTCAATCCGTACATCGGCTACGAAAACGCGGCGAAAACCGCGCACAAGGCGTTCGACGAAAACATTTCGCTGAAAGAAGCCTGCGTGGGCTTGGGCTTTTTGACGGCCGAAAAATTCGACCACGTTTTCAAGCCTGAGCAGATGGCAAAGTGATTTATTTGGCAATTAATAGTTAATGTTTGCCGCTTGTGGCGCGGATATTAATTTAAAAACAGTGATTATTAATTGTCCTTTATTAATTATTTAGAGGATTTGAATGGACGACCAGAAAATTTATTCTTATTTTCCCGGCTGTACTCTGAAGAGCAAGGCGAAGGACTTGGATTCGTTCGGAAGGCTTTCGGCGCAGGCGCTCGGATTCCAGCTTGAGGAAATTCCCGAGTGGCAATGTTGCGGCGGCGTGTATCCCACGGGCAAAAACGAAATCGCTTCCAAGCTTCCTTCGGTTCGGGCTTTGGCGGCGGCGCGGGACAAAAATCGACCGCTCGTGACGCTCTGCTCGGCGTGCTACAACGTCATCAAGCAAGTGAACGGCGATTTCCAAAACGATGAGAACACCATCCTCAAGGCGAACAATTACCTTGCCGAGGACGAGCTTTCCTACCACGGCGAGACTCGCGTTTTGCATTATTTGGAAGTGCTCCGCGACGAAATCGGCTGGGATGCGGTGAAAGCCGCGGTGAAAAATCCGCTCAAGGGCAAAAAAATCGGCGCGTACTACGGCTGCCTTTTGTTGCGCCCGAGCAAGGCTTTGGAATTCGACGATCCCGAAAATCCGAAGATTCTGGAAGATTTCATAAAGGCGATAGGAGCTGAGCCCGTGATTTACGCCGAGCGCAACGAATGTTGCGGAGCGTATGCGGAATTCGAGGACGCGTCCGTGCCGAAAATGCGCGCCGCGAAGATTCTCGGCAACGCGCAGGAAATGGGCGCGGATTTCCTCGTTACGAGCTGTCCGCTTTGCCGCTACAATCTCATAAAGAACAAGGGCGATTCACCGCTCGAGGTTTTCTATTTTACGGAACTTTTGGCGGAAGCCCTTGGCGTAAAGGAGGCCGCGAATGCTTGAATCCGAAATGCTCAAATATAAAGAACTCATCCTCGAGACGAGCGGAGTAAATCCGAAGAAGTGCATGGTTTGCGGAAAGTGCTCCGGCACTTGCCCGAACTATGACGCGATGGAATATCATCCGCACCAGTTCGTGCAGATGGTGGAAAACGGCGAAATCGAGCCGCTTTTGAAATCAAAGTCGATTTACGCTTGCCTTAGTTGCTTCGCGTGTTTGGAAAGGTGTCCGCGACAAGTGGAGCCGGCCACTTTGATTGACGCGGTGCGCACTGTCGTGGAACGCGAGCGCGGCGACCATCACCTTGATCCGCACGAAGTGCCGCCAATGATTTCGGACGACACGCCGCAGCAGCTGGTGATGAGCGCGTTCAGGAAATACAAGAAATAGGAGTGCGTATGAAAGTACCGCACAGATGGGCGGCGCTTTCAAATTAAAGTTTGCGTTGCAAACCTTTTTATCTAACGCGCTTTTTCACTCCGTTGCAAAAGCACGTTAAAAAGCCGCTCGCAAAGGTGAGACTTTGTTCTTGGCTTTTTACAAGGATAGCAGATGGAAAGAATCGGTGTTTTTGTGTGCCACTGCGGCACGAACATAGCAGGCACGGTCGACGTTGCCAAGGTCGCCGAAGAACTCGGAAAAGTGCAGGGCGTTGTCTATTCCACGCACTACACGTATATGTGTTCTTCTGCCGGACAGAAAATGATTGAGGATCACATCAAGGATGACGGTCTTACGGGCGTCGTCCTTTGCTCGTGCTCTCCGCGAATGCACGAAAAGACGTTCCGTGGCTGTGCGGAAAGGGCGGGTCTCAATCCTTACAAAGTGGAAATCGCCAATATTCGCGAGCAGACTTCGTGGGTAGAAAAAGACATTGAAAAGGCGACCGCCAAGGCGATCGCGCTCGGAAAGGCCGCCATCGCGAAGACGATTTTGGACACGCCGCTCACTCCCGGCGAGACGCCAATGACAAAGCGCGCGCTCGTAATCGGCGGCGGCATCGCCGGAATCACTGCCGCGCTTGACATCGCCGACGCTGGTTTCCCTGTGGATTTGGTGGAAAGGAAGCCGACAATCGGCGGAAAGATGGCGATGCTCGACAAGACTTTCCCGACGCTCGACTGCGCTTCGTGCATCGTCACGCCGCGCATGACGGAAGTGGGGCAGCATCCGAACATCCGAATCCTTTCGTATAGCGAAGTGGTTGGCGTTCACGGCTACATCGGCAATTTCAGCATCGACATAAAGCGGCACGCCCGCTATGTTGACGAGGCGAAATGCACCGGCTGCGGCGAATGCACCGAAAAATGCCCGATGAAAAAAGTGCCGAACGACTTCAACTTGAATCTCAACAACAAGACTGCGGTTTATATTCCTTTCGCGCAAGCCGTTCCGAAAATCGCCACGATTGACGCGAACTATTGTCTCCACCTCACCGCGATGGCAAAGGGCAAGGACAATGTTTGCGGAATGTGCGAAAAAGTCTGCGGCGCGAAGGCAATCAATTTTGCCGCCAAAGACGAAGTCATCACCGAAAAATACGGTGCGATTGTCGTGGCGACAGGCTACGAAATGATTGACCTCAAGCCTTATGGCGAGTATGCCTACGGCGAATGCAAGGACGTGGTTTCATCGCTTGAATACGAAAGGCTGATGAATGCCTCGGGACCGACGAGCGGACATCTTTTGCGCCCGTCCGATGGAAAGCCGCCGAAAAAAATCGTCTTCATTCAGTGCGTCGGAAGCCGCTGTTCGGCCGAGGGCAAGGGCAATTCATACTGCTCGAAAGTGTGCTGCATGTACACCGCCAAGCAGTCGATTTTGACGCGCGACCATTATCCTGATACGGAATGCTATGTCTTCTACATCGACGTGCGAACGCCTGGAAAACAGTTCGACGAATTCTACCGCCGCGCGGTGGAACAATACGGAATCCACTATATAAAGGGAATGGTCGGAAAAGTCACGCCGCAGGCGGACGGCTCGATTGACGTTCAGGGAAGCGACCTCATCTTGAATCGACAAGTCCACATCAAGGCGGACATGGTCGTGCTTGCTGGCTCGCTTGAAGCGAATCCTTCTGCGCGCCCGCTCGCCACGATGCTCGCGACTTCCATGGACAACGACGACTTCTTCCTCGAAGCGCATGTCAAGCTCCGCCCGGTGGAAAGCCCGACGGCAGGCATTTTCCTTGCTGGCACTTGTCTTGGACCTCGCGACATTCCGGAAACGGTCGCCCAGTCTTCGGGCGCGGCGGCGAAGGCGATTTGCCTTTTGATAAAGGACAAATTGCAGAACAATCCTTGCACGGCGAGACCCGACGAAAATATGTGCAACGGCTGCGGACAATGCGAAAATGTCTGTCCTTACGGCGCGATTTCGTATGTGGAAAAAGATTTCCGCGGACCGAATCGCACGACGATCGCGCGGCGCGTTTCTCAAGTGAACAGCGCGATGTGCCAGGGGTGCGGCGCGTGTACAGTCGCCTGTCCTTCCGGCGCGATGGATTTGCAGGGCTTCAGCAACAAACAAATTTTGGCGGAGGTGGATGCGGTCATTTGACAATGCCGTCATTGCGAGCGGGAGCGAAGCAATCTGCAAAGTAAATTGCTTTTAGGGTTTTGCCCTCGCGATGGCTAGGTTACATACCGTAAAAATGCTTATGGAAAACACGAACGAAAAAACTTGGACGCCGAAAATCGTGGCGTTTTGCTGCAATTGGTGTTCTTATGCGGGCGCGGATTTGGCAGGAAACAACCGCCTCGAATATCCCGCCAATGTCAAGATAATCCGAATTCCCTGCTCGTGCCGCTTGAATCCGCTCTTCATTTTGAGGGCGTTCCAGCGCGGCGCGGACGGCGTGATTTTGTGCGGATGCCACCCGGGCGACTGCCACTATTCTACGGGAAACTATTTCGCGCGGCGAAGAATGACGCTTCTTTTTTCGATGCTCGACTACCTCGGAATCGAAAAAGGGCGCACGCGCGTGGAATGGTGTTCGGCCGCCGAAGGCGTTCGGTTCGCCGGAATCATGAACGACTTCGTTGAAAAAATCACGAAGCTCGGTGAAAACAAAAAATTGGAGGACGTAAGATGCAAGACGGCAAACTGACTTCCGATTTGATAAAAATCGCAAAGGAAAAACTTTCCTCTGGCGCGGTGCAGTCGGTCGTAGGCTGGAAAAAAGGTCTTTTTGACTACGATGTCACTCCGGCTGTTTTCAAGACTGACGCGGATTTTGAAAATTTTGTCTACAATGAAAATTGCGGCGCGAACCTTTCAAAATATTTGGTGAAAATCACGCGCGCGATTGAGACTGCGAAGTCCACCACCCGCGTGAACAATGCGATGGCAAAGCAGCGCGATCCGAACGCGCAGGACAAGCCGATTCCGCAGGAAAAGGTTTTGGTTTTTCTGAAGCCGTGCGATACCTACAGTTTTACGCAGCTTCTCAAGGAAAGCCGAATCGCCCGCGACGACGTTTTCGTGGTGGGAATTCCGTGCGACGGAATGAAAGACCCTGATTACGGCGACTTGGCGGAGCGATGCGCGAACTGCAAGAGCAAAAAGCACATCACGTACGACGAGCTTGTCAGCGAAGAAGGCGACGTTTTGGAAAGCGGCAGGTTTGACGGCGTGGAATACATCGAAAAAATGACTCCGCAGGAACGCTACGATTTTTGGCGGAACGAATTTTCAAGGTGCATTCGATGCAACGCGTGCCGTGATGTCTGCCCGGCGTGCACGTGCGAAAAATGCGTCTTCGACAACAACGCGATGTATACTTCGCAGAAAGTGGCGCAAGTTCCTTTCGAAGAAAGTTTGTACCACATAATCCGCGCATGGCATGTCGCCGGACGTTGCACGGACTGCGGCGAATGTTCGCGCGTGTGCCCCGAGCACATTCCGCTCCATTTGCTCAACCGCAAGTTCATCAAGGACATCAACGAAATCTACGGCCCGTACACTGCGGGAAGCGACATGGATACGAAGCCGCCGATGCTCACGTTCACGCAGGAAGATTCAGAGCCGAGCGTGGTGTACGAGCGTTCGCCCGAAACGGAAGGAGGAAACTGATGCTTTCGATTCAAAAAGATAAAATCGATTCGCTTTTCGAGGCGATTGCCCAAGGCAGGACTCTTTATCTTCCCGTGGACAACACTTCCGGCAACGCGAATTTTGAAAAGTGGCAGAGCGGAAAAAAGCTTTCCGCCGCGCTCAAGACCGTCCGTAGCGCGAAGGACTTTTTCTTTCCCAAGACCGAACGGCTCGTGAACTATAAAATTCAAGACGGGAACATCACCGTCGAAGATCCGCGCAAGGAAGTCGAGGATTTCGTGGTTTTCGGAGTGCGCGCGTGCGACGCGAAAAGTTTCGAAGTGTTCGACAAGGTGTACATCGGCGACGCGAAATATGTGGATTCCTACTATAAGAATCGCCGCGACCACGGCATCGTGATTACGCTCGCATGCAATTCGCCCGCCGAAACGTGCTTTTGCAAGACGTACGACATCGACGCTTCCGCGCCTGTAGGCGACATCACTTGCTGGGAGACGGACGGCGAATATTTCTTCAATCCGAACACGGACAAAGGAACGGCGCTTTTGAATGACGTTAAGTCGCTGCTTTCGGAAAAAGACGAAAAGAGCGTCGTGGAACTCAAGGCGAAAATCAAGGAAAAAATCGAAAAATTGCCGTTTTCGCATCTTGACCTTTCCAAATTCAAGGGGCAGGACATGCTCAAGCTTTTCAACGCGCCGGTGTGGCAGGGCTTGAGCGAAGCGTGTCTCGGCTGCGGAACGTGCACTTATGTCTGCCCGACATGCATGTGTTTCGACGTGCGCGACTTCGACGACGGAAAGGGCATCCAGCAAGTGCGCTGCTGGGACAGCTGCATGTATTCGGACTTTACGCAGATGGCCGCGGAAAACCCGCGCCACACGCAAAAGGAGCGTTTCCGCCAGCGGTTCATGCACAAGCTCATGTACTATCCGATGGTGCACGACGGGCTTTGCATGTGCGTCGGCTGCGGACGCTGCCTTGAAAGCTGCCCGATTCACATGAACATCGTCAAGGTGATAAAAGAATTCAACTCGACGGATTTGGAAAATTCGGCAGGAGGAAAATGATGGAAGCGAAAGAATCGTTCATACCTTATGTCGGCGTCATCAAGGAAATCATAAACGAAACGCCCGACGTAAAGTCTTTCCGCGTGACCGGCTTGGACGGAAAAAAACTTTTCGAGCACATGCCCGGCCAGTGCGCGATGCTCATCGTTCCCGGCGTGGGCGAGTCGATGATTTCAATCACGTCGTCGCCGACCGTTCAGGAATACCAGCAGTTTTCGATAAAGAAATGCGGTTGCGTCACGAGCTGGCTTCACGATGCGAAAGTGGGCACGCAGATTTGCGTCCGCGGTCCGATTGGAAATTATTTTCCTGTGGACAATGTTTTCAAAGGAAAGGACATTCTCGTGGTGGCGGGAGGAATCGGCTTGGCTCCGGTTCATTCCGTGGTGAACTATATGCTCGCGAACCGCGCGGACTACGGAAAAATTCAGGTGGTCTACGGCGGTCGCTCCAAGGCGGACTTGGTTTTCTATAAGGAACTTTCCGAAGAATGGGCGAACGCGCCTGACTTGGACCTGTGTCTCACGATCGACCGCCCCGAAGAAGGCTGGGACGGACATGTCGGATTCGTGCCGCCTTATGTCACGGAACTCAATCCCGATTTGAGCAAGTATGTCATCATGTGCGGTCCTCCGATTTTGATTCACCTCACGCTTGACGGGCTCAAGAAATTGGGCTTCAAGGACAATCAGATTTACACCACGATGGAAATGCGGATGAAGTGCGGAATCGGAAAGTGCGGTCGGTGCAACATTGGCGACAAATTCGTCTGCCGCGACGGTCCGGTCTTTACATTTGAAGAACTCGGACAACTTCCGCCGGAATATTGATTTTCGCGACGCGAAAATCAAAGTAATAAGTAATAATGAATAGGCGGCGATTTGCTGCCTATAAGCAAATCGGTTTTGAGAGCGGGTTGTTACCTGTTGCTCATTACCTATTACCTGTTTAGGAGTTTTTTATGGCAGAGAAAAAGGAAATGGCGACAATTTATTTGTTCGGCAAGAAATACGAAGTTCCTTCCGAACTCACGATAATGAACGCTATGGAATATGCGGGCTATCAGCTCAAGCGCGGCTGCGGATGCCGCAACGGATTTTGCGGGGCATGCGCCACGATTTACCGCGTGGAAGGCAAAAACCAGCTTCAGACATGCCTCGCCTGCTCGACGAAAGTGGAGGACGGAATGTACATTGCGACGCTTCCGTTCTTCCCGCTCGTAAAGCAGATTTACGACATCGAAAAAATCAAGCCCGAGCAGTCGATTATGATGCAGCTTTACCCTGAAATCTATTCGTGCATCGGTTGCAACGCCTGTACGCGCGCGTGCACTCAGGATTTGAGCGTAATGCAGTACATCGCCTACGCCCAACGCGGAGACTTCGCCGCTTGCGCCGACGCTTCGTTCGACTGCGTCATGTGCGGATGCTGTTCGAGCCGATGTCCGGCAGGAATCAGCCATCCTCAGGTGGCGGAACTTGCGCGCCGCATCAACGGAAAATTCATCCAGCCTGAGACGAAGCACCTTTTGGAGCGTGTCGCTGAAATCGATTCCGGAAAATGCGAGGACGCGATTCAGAAAATGATGGGACAGCCCCTGGACAAAATCAAGGAGCTTTACAATACGCGCGAAATCGAAGCGTAATGAAGTTAATTTTTGGAAAACTGTCATTGCGAGCGCAAGCGAAGCAATCTATTTCGTAAAATGGATTGCCATGCCGCTGGCGACGGCTCGCAATGACGAAATGGCGACAGTTTTGGGCAATTTTTTGCTCATTCCTATCAACTTTTTATTGGGAGTAAGAATTTATGTACGGAAATTATCTTGACGACGCGGCGAAAATTGTCGCGCAAAAACGGGAAGCGAATCTCAAATTCGAGCACGCGCGGCTTACGGCGGATGAAAAAGACCAAATTCTCAAGGAATTCCATCCCGACCGAATCGCAAGCGAGTTCGAGGAAATAAAAATCGGTCCGAACAAAGGGCAAAAAGCGCCTCACGAATTGGCGGCGATGCTTCAGGCGAAGCCCCGATTTGAGCCGGATCACATTGACTTGAACCACATCGACTACGAGGCGGATGTTCTCGTAATCGGCGGCGGCGGCGCGGGAACAAGCGCGGCGATTATGGCGAGCGAGGCCGGCGCGAAAGTGCTCCTTGTCACGAAACTTCGCGTGGGCGATGCGAACACGATGATGGCGGAAGGCGGAATCCAAGCCGCTGACAAGGCGAACGATTCTCCCGCCCAGCATTATTTGGACGCGTTCGGCGGCGGACACTTCGACGGAAAGCCCGAATTGGTCTACACGCTCGTGAACAAAGCCCCGAGCGTCATCAAATGGCTCAACGAACTTGGCGTGGAATTTGACAAGGAAGCCGACGGCACTATGGTCACGACGCATGGCGGCGGCACTTCACGAAAGCGAATGCATGCCTGCAAAGACTATTCAGGCGCGGAAATCATGCGCACTCTGCGCGACGAGACTTTCAACCGTGCCGACAAGATTACGGTCGTAGATTTTACTTCCGCCGTGGAAATCATCAAGAACGAAAAGGGCGAGGCGGCCGGCGCGGTGCTCGTCAACATGGAAACCGGCGAAGTGCGGATTGCCAAGGCGAAGGTCGTCATCATCGCGACTGGCGGCGCGGGTCGAATGCACTATCAGGGATTCCCGACATCGAACCATTACGGTGCGACTGCCGACGGACTCGTGATGGCTTACCGCGCGGGCGCGAAATTGCTTTATCAGGATTCGCTTCAATATCACCCGACTGGCGCGGCATATCCCGAGCAGATTCTCGGAAAGCTCGTCACGGAAAAAGTGCGCTCGCTCGGCGCGAAGCTCATCAACAAGGACGGCGAGGTCTACATTCATCCGCTTGAAACGCGCGACGTGAACGCTTCGGGCATCATCAAGGAAGTGCGACAGGGACGCGGCGTGAAGAACGACGTTCAGGACGCGGTGTGGCTCGACACTCCGATGATTGAAATCATTCACGGCGAAGGCACGATTTTAAAGCGCATTCCCGCGATGTACAAGATGTTCATCAAGTACGGAATCGACATTCGCACTGAGCCGATTTTGGTGTACCCGACGCTGCATTATCAGAACGGCGGCGTGGAAATCGACAAGACTTGCCACACGAACGTGGCGAACCTTTTGGTGGCGGGCGAGGCTTCGGGCGGCGTGCACGGAACGAACCGCCTGATGGGAAACAGCTTGCTTGACGTGGTCGTGTTCGGGCGCGAAGCCGGAATCGAGGCGGGCAAAATGTTCGGAAAAATCGCGATGAGCGACACGGACAAATTGAGCCTCGAGCACGTGAAGGCTTTTGAAAAAGAGCGCGAGGCGGCCGGCATCAAAGGCGACGAAGTTTCTCCGAAACTCCTTCCGACATACACGCACGGAAACAAGGAATTCGAAAAGAAGCCGTGGCCGGGAGCGGCGAAATAAAAATGCGGGGATTGGTCGCGGAAACGTCGCTTCGCAGTGAATAATTATGAATTAATAGTGATTAGTTATTGAACAAAAAAGTTTCGCGAAAGCGAAACTTTTTTTGTTTTTGCGGCATTGCAAAGGCAAGCCCGCTTTTTTTAGGATGCGATTGCTCGCGGTTTCGAGATGCCGACTACTGCGCAATAAATGCGGCGTATTCCTCGTCTGATTTTTGACATTTTCCGCATTTTTCTCTTGATTTTATTCAAAAAATTTGTTATATTTTATATTGAAATACTAGCGGAATTCTCCGCGAGAATTTTATTTATTAAGGAGATATGATAAAAGTGTCGCACAAATGGCGCGGCGTTTTTATCATGTCAAGTTTCCGTTGGAAACTTGCATATTTACGCGTGTGCGTTGTTAACGCACACGCTAAAAAGTCAATCGCTATTTTTAGAAATCGCTCTTGACTTTTTATAGGAGTAAAATTATGACAATCAATGACATCAAGCATCCAAAAATCAAGGCTTGGGTGGAAGAATGCGTCGCGATGTGCGAGCCGGACGATGTTTACGTTTGCGACGGTTCGACGGCAGAATATGACCGCCTGATGAAAAAATGCGTGGACGCGGGTCTTGCCACTCCGCTCGCGAAAAAGCCGAACAGCTTCTTGTTCCGCTCTCTTCCCAGCGACGTGGCTCGCGTAGAAGGACGCACGTTCATTTCTTCCGTAAAGCAGGAGGATGCCGGTCCGACCAACAACTGGATTGATCCTGCGGAACTCAAGGCGACGATGAAAGGGCTTTACAAAGGCTGCATGCACGGACGCACGATGTATGTCATTCCATTCTGCATGGGACCGCTCGGCTCTCCGATTTCCAAGAACGGAATTGAAATCACGGATTCAGAATATGTCGTTTTGAATATGGACATCATGACGCGCGCCGGAAAGGCGGTCTTGGACATTTTGGGTACTGACGGCGAATTCGTTCCGTGTCTCCATTCTGTCGGAAAGCCGCTCAACAATGGCGAGACTGACGGCGGCGTTTGGCCTTGCGCGGACGTGGAGCACAAGTACATCAGCCAGTTCCCGGAGGAACGCTTGATTTGGTCTTACGGCTCTGGATACGGCGGAAACGCTTTGCTCGGAAAGAAATGTTTCGCTCTCCGAATCGCGACTGTTTTGGCGCGCGACGAAGGCTGGCTTGCCGAGCACATGCTCATTTTGAAACTGACGAACCCGCAGGGCGAAGTGAAATATGTCACGGGCGCGTTCCCGTCAGCATGCGGAAAGACGAACCTCGCGATGCTCATTCCGACAATTCCTGGCTGGAAGGTCGAGACTGTCGGCGACGACATCGCGTGGATGAAATTCGGCGAGGACGGACGCTTGTACGCCATCAACCCGGAAGCCGGTTTCTTCGGAGTCGCTCCCGGAACATCCGAGGAGTCGAACAAGAACGCGCTCATTTCTGCGGAAAAGAACACGATTTTCACGAACTGCGCTTTGACAGAAGACGGCGATGTCTGGTGGGAAGGAATCGGATATCCTGCGAAAGGCAAGTTGGTTGACTGGAAGGGCAACACACGCGACGCTTTGCCGAAAGACAAGGCACCGAAAGGCGAAGAGATGGCTCACCCGAACGCGCGCTTCACCGCGCCCGCCAAGCAGTGCCCCTGCATCGCGAGCGACTGGGAAGACCCGAAAGGCGTTCCGATTTCAGCGATTTTGTTCGGCGGAAGGCGACCTTCGACTGTTCCGCTTGTCCATCAGGCGCGAAACTGGAATCACGGCGTGTTCCTCGGCTCAATCGTCGGTTCGGAAATCACCGCCGCTTCTACGATTGACGCTTCGCAGGTCGGAAAAATTCGCCGCGACCCCTTCGCAATCCTGCCGTTCTGCGGCTACAACATGGGCGATTATTTCCAGCATTGGATTGACGTGGGCAACGCCGCGAAGGACAAGGATAAGTTGCCGAAAATCTTCTATGTGAACTGGTTCCGCAAGGACGACGACAACAAAGATTTGCCGGGTGGATTTATGTGGCCGGGCTACGGCGACAACAGCCGCGTGCTCGCGTGGATTTTCGACCGCTGCGACGGAAAGGACAACGCCATTGAAACGCCTATCGGACTGATGCCGAAAGAAGGCGCGCTCAATTTGGACGGACTTTCCGACGTGTACAAGGCGCAGGTTCCCGAAATCACCAAGGTGGACGTGGAAGGCTGGAAAAAGGAAATCAAGGACATCCGCGAAAACCACTATCCGAAGTTCGGAAAGCATCTGCCAAAAGAACTGTCAGAATGCCTTGACGACCTTGAAAAGAGGTTGAACGCTTAAGGAATATGTCCGCGAGTTTCGCGGAAGCGAAACTCGGTAAGCAGCCGCAAGGCTGCGACACAGTTGGAAGCATGGCTCGCGGCGGTTTCGACAGGCTCAGCCACCGCGAGGCGATTTTCGACAGTGAAGCGGGCAAAAATGCGAGCCTCGCGAGCAAGCAAAAACTCGAAAGCAAGGCGTGAGACTTGCGACATTAATATTGATTTGTATCAATATAAAAAAAAACCGCTTCTTTTGAGGCGGATTTTTTTTATGTCGTGTTCGGAGAATTTCGTTTTTTCTGCTCCGCGCTATTGCAGTTTTTTTACGTTTGTGGTAATATATCGGCAATTGAGGAAAATATGAGTCATCTGTTAGAGTCGCTGATGTTGGTCTGTTTTGGTCTTTCGTGGCCAATCAATGTTTGGAAGAACTGGAAGGCTGGTAGCACTAGGGGAATGAGCCTTAGATTCACGATGCTTATAATTGCTGGCTATTTGTGTGGAATCGCGGCGAAGTTTGTGAATGGCGATGTGATGGCACATCCCATAGTGTTTGCCGTCTATGTACTCAACCTGTTTATTGTTTCTATAAATGTGTTCGTGTATTTCCGCAACAAGAAACTGGATGTAAAGAGATACGGACTGAAAGACAACGGCAAAATCCGCAAGCAGCTTGAAGTGATGAAAGAAAGGCTTGAGAGCGAGATTCACCGAAAGCAGGAAATTATCGATGAACTTGAAAAGTCAATCGATGCCCTTGAAGTGCGCGGAAGCCCGATAGATCTTCGCGACGATTTGGTGCGCCACAACAGGGAGATGGCCGACTTGCTCAAACGGCACAACGATGTATCCAAACACCTGAAGACCATTGGGTGAAACGCTGACCGCAAAGTTTTGCGCGAGAAAAAAAACCGCCCGATTTCGGGCGGGATTTTTCGTAGAAACGATTACGGGTTTTGCTCCACTTTGATTTCATCACTGTCGGCAGTGTAAATGACTTTTCCATCCGAGCATGTGACGGTCACATCCACTTTTCCGCCGAACGCGCTCGGCATAAAATAGCCGCTTGCATCATTATTTCTTATCTCCTTGTAGTCGGCAATGGTCTTGGGATAGGTGACTCTTACATTTCTTCCGTTCCCTTCTCCTAAATCAACGGACATTTTGGTCACGCCGGAAGGAATGGTAAATTTAGCGAGGCTCGTGCATCCGTTAAATGTATGGTCCATGTCTTTCAGCGTTTCAGGGAGTTTTACCGTTGTAAGGCTGGTGCAGTTTGAGAACGTGCCCAACATTCTTTCAACAGTGCCGAAACCGCTCAAGTCCGCGCTTTCCAAGTCGGTGCAACCACTAAATAGGTAAGATGGATCAAAGTTACCGCCATCAGTTTTGACAATGTTCTTCAGTACCGCGCTCGTGAGCTTCGTGCAGTTCTGGAATTTGAAGTTGGCTTCCACTGCAACGCCATCCAATTCTATTGTTTGTATGTTCGCGCCGATAAACGCGCTTTCCATTATGCTCTTTACCGTCGAGGGAATCGTGTAGTCGGACGATGAATTCGTCACAAAGTACAATTCCGTTCCGTCCTTTGAAAGAAGCATGTTGCCGCTGGCGTTTGTCTTGAAGTGCGGATTGTTCTCGTCCACGATGAATTTGAAGGGAAGGCCTTTCGTGCGATTTGTAATTGAAAAGCCGTATTTCAAGTAAGTAAAGGTAAATGTTTCATCTATATATTCTAAACTAGATGGAATTTTCAGGCTCTTGAAATTTAAATATATATCGATGAATGTGCTTCCAGAATAAGTTTTCTTTCCTATTGTCGTAGCACCCTCAGGGATAACGACATCGGACGGCACATCGTCCACATTTTGTACGATGAGGTTGCCCTCGTCATCGACAGAAAGCCAGTATTCCCATACTGCGTACAACACAAGATCCTCGAAAAAGTTGTGAAGATCTTCCTCATCTTCGTATTCCACTTCTTTTGACGAAGCGTCCGTCGCCCAGCCTTTGAAGATGTGCTGCGGCACTGAAAAGGCATTTTTCGCAAGTGTAATCCATGAGTCTTCGGATGACTGCGGCGGCATCGAGCCTTGCGCCGTGAAGCCCTGCGGCGCGTTCGCATTGAATGTAATGGTGTGCTTGTTCGGGTTTTCCTCTTTTTCCCACATGGCGTACAACATGGTGTCAGAAGAAACAATGATTTCCTGTCCGTCCGCATATGTCGCTTCTGCGGCTTCCGGGCTTTCCGCCCATCCTATGAACGTGTAGTCTTCGATAGTAAAGGTGTTTTTAGTGAGTGCCTGCGCCGTTCCTGCGATAAAGGCTTGCGGTGTCATTGTTCCGCTTGCTACAGTGCCGTTCGGCGCGTTTGCATAGAATGTTACGGTGAATTGATTTTCGTCTTCTGGCGGAGTTCCAGCTTTCTTCCACACGGCGTACAGCGCGATGTCGGCGGAAAGTGTGATTTCCATTTCGTCCGCGTATAGCGGCTCTGCTTCCCACGAAGAATCCGTCCAGCCACGGAACATGTATCCTTCAATCGAAAAGGCGTTTTTTGCGAGCGTAAACGGCATTCCTGCGACAAATGTTTGCCGTGTCATTGTTCCGCTTGCGACAGTGCCGCTCGGCGCGTTTGCATAGAATGTTACCGTGAATGTTTCATTATGCGGAGGTTGTGTACCCCCCCCCATCGCCGCTGGAACAGCCGACAAGCAACAGAATTGCCATCGACAGACTTACTATTTTTTTCATTTCAAACCGCATGATTTACCTCCTTTTTTCGTACAAAATGCGGACGAAGATTATGCGACTATTCTAGTGTAAAAAAGATGTTTGTACAAGCGAAAAGCTGAAATTGCAATGTAAAAGTTTGAGTTTTTTCATTCTATCACAAAACGCGTTTTTTTTCAACTCGTTTTCGCGCGCGCTATTGAATATTTTTTGCATTTGTGATATTATATCGGGAACGAAGGTCTGTTTTGCGAAGAAGCAAATCTTGCAACAAAGGTTTAAAAACAACGACAAAATGGTGTCGTTGCTTTTGACACGAGTTTTTGCTTCGCTAAAAACTCGCCATTGGACTTGTCTGCTCATGCAGATGAAATGAGACTTTTGAAAAACTGAAGTTTTTCAAAAGTCTCATTTTTAAGAACCTTTCTTTTAATTTGCTTTTCAAAAAAAGGAGTTTTTATGGAAAAGTTTGAAGCGATTTTGGGAAAAATCGACGACGTTGTTTGGGGACCGATTTTGATTGTCCTCATTTTGGGAACGGGAATTTTGCTGACCGTTCGCACGAAGGGCGTTCAGTTCAAAAAGTTGGCGCGCGCCCTCAAATCGATTATGCAAAAGCCTTCGGGAGGGAAGGGCGAGGTGTCGAGTTTCGGCGCGTTGTGCACCGCGCTTTCCGCGACGATCGGAACGGGAAACATTGTCGGCGTGGCGACGGCGATTGCGGCGGGCGGACCTGGCGCGCTTTTTTGGATGTGGCTCGCGGCTCTTTTGGGAATGGCGACGAAATACGCGGAATGCATGCTCGCGGTGAATTTCCGGCAGGTGAGCGCGGACGGACACGTTTTGGGCGGACCTTTCTATACGATTGAAAAGGGAATGGGCAAAAAATGGAAGTGGCTCGCCGTCCTTTTCGCGGTGTTCGCGATGCTCGCAGGTCTTTTGGGAATCGGAACGATGACGCAAATCAACGGAATCACGAACGCGGTAAAAGGCGTGTTCGACCCGAACAATTCGAACATAGCCATCACGATTGGAGGCAACGGCATTTCCTGGGCGGTGGTGATTGCCGGCGTGCTCGTGACGCTTTTCGCGGCTCTCGTAATCATCGGCGGAATCAAGCGCATTTCGAAAGTCGCCACATTCATCGTGCCTTTTATGGCGGCGTTGTATCTTCTCATCGGCGCGTTCGTCATCATGTTCAATTTGAGCCATGTGACCGAGGCGTTTCAGGAAATATTCCGCGACGCGTTCGGCGCGCGCGCGATTGGCGGCGGCGTTCTCGGCGCGCTTGTGGCGGCGATGCAAAAAGGAATCGCGCGAGGAATTTTCTCAAACGAGGCGGGACTTGGTTCTGCTCCGATTGCGGCTTCGGCGGCGCAAGTGGAAGAGCCGGTGGCGCAGGGATTGGTGTCGATGACCGGAACTTTCATCGATACGATTGTGGTTTGCACGATTACGGGGCTTTCCATCGTAATCGCGGGGCTTGTGCCGGGCGGCGAGTGGGGCGCGAATTTTGTTCGCAATGGCGCGATGCTTTCGGGCGGCGACCTTTCCACGGCGGCGTTCGTCACGCTTTTCGCGAACGTTTTCGGGCAAAGCGCGGGACTTGAGCTTTTCATCCGCGTCATCATAATGGTGTGTCTCGCGTTCTTCGCGTTCACGACGATTTTGGGCTGGGACTATTACGCGGAGCGTTCGATTGAATATCTTGCCGGCGGAAAGATGTCCGTCGTGATGGTCTACAGGATTTTGTACATCGTGGCGGTCTTCATAGGGCCGTATCTCACGTTGAGCGCGGTGTGGACGATTGCGGACATCACGAACGCGCTTATGGCTTTGCCGAACATCGTTTCGCTTATCGCTTTGAGCGGCGTGGTGGCGAAGATGACCGACGAGTATTTCAAGAAATATCCGCACTTGGATATGATTGAGCCGATTGACTGAGTTTGGTGAAACATGAGACGCAGGTTGCCACTTCGCGCAAGCGATGTGGTAACATAATTTCCTGTCGCAAACGGCGCATAAGCGCAGATGAAGGCAGATTGGGACGCAGATAAAAATTGTCTGCGTTCATTTGCGTCTGATAGTTTCTCATTGGTTTAAAGTTCGGCGGACGGCATTTTTCCCCTTGAATTTTTTTGTCCGTTGCCTTAAAATGTCAGTATGAAATATTTCGTGCTTGGCATCGCGATTTTGATGTACGTTTTGGTCATCGCGTTTCAGGAGAAAAAAGTCTGGTTTACGAGCGCGGCGGCTTTGATTCTTGTCGTGTCGGGAATAATCGTTCCGAACGGCATTTTCGCGCAAGGTGCGGGTGACTCCGCCCCATATTGGCTTTTCGTTTTGTCGCATTGTCTTTTTGAAATCATCAATTGGAATGTCCTGATGATTTATGTGGGAAGCATGGCGATCGCCGCGCTTTTCATTTATTCGAAAGTGCCGTCGAGAATCGCGGACGCAATCATCGAAAAGTCTCCGAGCATGGGAATCGCCATCGTGCTGATTTTGGCGATGACCGGAATCATTTCGATTTTCGTGGAAAATGTGGCGACCGTCTTGGTGATGGCTCCAATCGCGCTCGCGCTCTGCAAAAAGCTAAAACTCAATCCGACGAATTTCTTGCTGGGGCTTGCCGTGATGTCGAACCTCGAGGGGACGGCGACTCTTGTGGGCGATCCGCCTTCGATGATTTTCGCAAGCTATGCCGGCTACACTTTCAACGACTTTTTCATGCATGATGGAAAAATCTCGATTTTCTTTTTCATACAAATCGGGCTTGTGGTCGGCTGCGTTTTCTTCTATTTGATTTTCCGAAACGCGAAAGAAAAAATCCAAGTGGAAAAAACTCAAATCATTTCGGCGTTTCCCGCGATTTTGCTTTTGGCGATGATTTTCGGCTTGGCGGCGATTTCGTTTTTGAAAATAGAATTTCCGTTCGCATCAGGCGCGTTCGTTTTCGTGCTCGGGGCGGCGGGCATAATTTGGTTCATGGCGGCGCAAAAAAAATCGAGCGGCGAGGCGTGGAAATTGATTCGCGACTTGGACTGGGAGACGATTTTTTTCCTGATAGGAATTTTCGTCGTCGTCGGCGCGTTGAGCGAATCTGGCTTGCTTTCGGATTTCGCGCAGTTTTTGGGCGGCGTAATCGGCGGAAACGCTCTCGCGGGCTTCGTTCTGATTTTGCTTGTCTCGATACTGCTTTCCGGATTCATCGACAACGTGCCGTACATAATCGTGATGCTTCCCGTGGCGGATTCGCTTGCGCGCTCGGTCGGGGCGAGCGGAGAGCTTTTCATGTTCGCGCTTTTAATCGGCTCGTGCCTCGGCGGAAATCTCACGCCCTACGGCGCGTCGGCGAACGTGGCGGCGATGGGCATTTTGAAAAAGGAAGGCTATCCGATGCGTTTCTCGGGATGGCTGAGGCTCGGCGCGCCGTTCACGCTTTTGACCACGGCGGCCGCGGCATTGTTTTTGTGGTTCGTTTGGGCGTGATTTTTATTGCCAATTGTGTGCAAAAATGCGTATGAAAATTAAATGCCTCGGATATGAAGTCTGAGGCATTTACTTGGAAATGTTTTAGACAGAAACTTCTTTTAAAACATAGTCACCGTCGCTATTTCCGTACACGCTTGTAAGCCAGTCGTCAAGAGAAGTCGTATCCTTTGAAATGCTGTTTGAACCGCTGTGCTTCAAAATGTCCTCTTGCATTTCCTCGTCGGTCATGGATTTAATTCCGTACTTTTCTTGGAGTTTCTGAAGTTCCGCTCTCTTTTCAGTAAGCTGCGCTTCATAGCTTGGGTCTTCTTGCATTTTGTTGTACAGTTCTTCACATTCGTCAAGAAGCGCGCGGTATTCCGCAGGAAAATCCGGCGGCTCGACGATGCCGATCGACCTTTCACTTGGCATGCTGTCGCCAAGATTTCCTTGTGCTTGGGAACAACTTGCAATGGCAATTGCAAACAGCATGCTGACACTGGTCAGCACAATAAATTGTTTTTTCATAAAATACTTCACTTCATAAAAAGATATATAATCTATTTGATGTTTTGTCAATCACTTGAATAAAAGGCGGCTTTTATGATATAATCGTTCGCGAAATGTTTGCCTTGAAATTTGCGTTTAGGAATATAGTTTCTCGAAAAAGTTCGCTCGTGATAATTTTGTTCGTGGCGTTTTCGATTGCGGTTTTTGTGATTGCCAACGCGATTTTCGACGGCACTCGTACGGGAATCGAAAAGACATTCAGCGGCAACTTTACTGGCGACATCGTGATTCGTCCGAAGGCGCAGTTTCCGATGAGCCTTTTCGGTGACGAGACTCCGATTACGGGTGAGCTTTCCGATTTGCCGCAATTGATTCCGTTCGGCGACATTTATGATTTTGTAAAGGCGAATTCGTTTGTCGAACACGCGGTTCCTCAAATCACGGGGCAGGCGGTTTTGCGCGTGGAGAATCGAAACGCGCCCGGATACTTTTTCGGCGTTGTCGGCGATGAATATCTCAATCTTATGTCAGGAATAAAGGTTGTCGAAGGCTCGCCTTATCGCGCGGGCGAAGACGGCATTATGCTTTCGACGGAATTTGTCAAAAAAGTGAAATCGGATTTGGGCGCGGAACTGCATGTGGGAGATGTGCTGCAAGTGGCTTCTTTTACGGGAACTTCTTTCGCGTTGCGCGCCGCGCCTCTTCGCGCGATTTATGAATATTCCGTGCACAACGATTTGCAGGACACTATAGTTTTGATTTCTCCGGGGATTCTCCGCGAACTCATCGGCTTGGGCACGACCGAAATCGATCCCGCGCTTTTTACGGAGGAAAATTCGGGACTTTTGGAAATGGTTTCCGACGGTTCGATAGACGATTTGTTTTTCGGAGAGGACAGCGACTTTGAAGGCTCGTATGACGCGCAGACGCCCGAAGAAATTTTGGGGCTGGAAACAGGCGCGGAAGGTGTATCCGACGACAAGAACGCGGAAACGATTTGGAATTATATAGTTTGCTCTGTCCCGGAAGGTGTCTCGCCGCGCGCGGTCATCAGAAAGATGAACGGCGAGTTTTCCAAGCGCGAGTGGCAGGTCGAAGCCGTGAACTGGCGCGCCGCGGCCGGAATGCTCGCGCAGTACATTTATTGGATGCGCCTTGTTTTTAACATCGGGCTTTTTATCATAATCGGAACTGGCTATATCATCGTGAACAATACCCTCGTAATCGCCGCCCTTGACCGAAGCGCGGAAATCGGCGCGCTTCGCGCGATCGGTGCTTCGAGGCGTTTTGTCGGAATGGAATATTTGCTCGAAACGTTGATGCTCACTGTCACCGCCGGAATCGTCGGATGCGTCCTCGGCGTGATCGGGAATTCGCTTTTGTCGGGCGGGGCGGTGACGTTCACGAATTCGTATTTGATTCAGCTTTTCGGCGGCTCGACTTTGAACACGGTGGTTTCCGCGTCGAACATTTTTTGGGGAATGTTTTTGTCGCTCGTGCTCGCGTTCGTGGCGTGGATGTATCCTGTGCAAATCGCGCTCGGCACAAGCCCGGTCGTGGCGATGGAGGCGGTTCGATGAAAGGTCTTTATTTGAATTTTGCCGTGAAGTCGCTCGTGAATCGCGCCCGCCAATATCGCTCGCTTTTTGCCGTGAGCGCGATCGGCGTGTGCATAATGCTTTCGGTGCTGATGATTACCGACGGAATGCTCGATTCGATGATGGAAAAAATGCGCCAATATTATGGCGGCGATTTTATGATTTTGGGCGGCGTCAAATATGTCGATGAAAATTACTCTGAATACACGATTGAAAATTCTCAAAGGATGCTCGACGCCCTCAAGGAAATCCTTCCAAAGAATGCCGAAATTTCCGTTCGCAATACGCAGACCAACGGCGACAAAAGTTTTTTCTTCGAAGGCACGGGCGTAAAGCAGCGCACATTTCACGGCGTGGATTTTGAAAAGGAACGCGCGCTTTTTCAGAAATTCACATTTGTGGAAGGGGACGCGGAGCCTCGGGCGGATCATGACGGAGTGGTGATTTCGCTTCCCGTGGCGCGAAAATTGGGCGTTCATGCCGGCGACGAAGTGACGCTTTTTTTTGAGGAAGACGGTCTCAAAAACACGATTATGCTTGTCGTTACGGGCATTTTTCAGGATTCGAGCGTTTTCGGAATGTATACGTCCTACATGGATTATAATGCCGCAATGAGAATTCTTTCCTTCGACGGAATAAACGCAATCGACAAAATATGCGTCTATTATGAGAATGGCTCGCCTTCCTCAGGCGAAATCCGCCGCGTGCAAAATGAATTGGAAAAACGCTTCAAGATGTTTCCGCTTTCGGACGACAAGGAAAAATGGCGCGACTACGACAAAGAGCCGGATGAGGAAATCTACGGGCTCATTCCGCTTTCGGCGAACATTTCGGAACTGCAAATGCTCTCGTCCGCGCTGTACGCCATAGTCGCGCTGATTGTCGCGATGCTTGTCCTGATAATTTCCGTGGGCATTTCGAGCACATTCCGCGTCATCGTGATGAAGCGCGCCGTGGAAAGCGGCACGTTCCGCGCTCTGGGAATGAAGCCTTCGGGATTGATGATGCTCTATTTTACCGAAGTGTTCGTGCTGCTGCTGTCGGGATGCGCGATTGGATTTGCGCTTTCGCTCGTCGTCGTAAAAGTGGTGTCGGCGTTCAACCTTTCTTTTATAAGCGGGTTCGACTTGTTTTTGACGGGAGGGCATCTTGCGCCGACTCTTTATGGTGTCAAGGCGATTTTTTTGGCGGCCGTAATTTTTGTAACTACGCTGGGCGCGGTGTTGTTTACTTTGCGTAAGTTAATTCATATAAGCCCTGTGGGCGCATTGTCCACGGTGACTTGACAGGGAAAACGCTCGGTTTGAGCACGTGGCATTTTTATCATGACAAGTTTGCGTTGCAAACTTGCATATTAACCGCTGTTTCCGCTTGAAACTTCGATAGCAAATCTTCGACTTGCATACTTGTTGCGAAGGCATTTCATTGCGAAACAGCATAAAAAATCATTGCGAAAGTCGCAATTCTTTCGGATTGCTAACAATTTCGCTCTTGATTTTTTTTATGGAGAAAAAATTATGAAAAAGATTGTTTTGATATTGGGCGCGGTTTTTTTGATGATGCCGATTTTCGCGCAGGAAATTCCGCTTGAAGAGGCGAAGGAATTCTTAAAAAAAGCCGATGAAAAGACCGGGTATTTCGGGACGGACTTTACGGGCGAATATGTGCTCACGCAGGAAAAGCCGGGGCAGGGCAGCTCCATTACGAGCGCGATAATGTACCGCCGCGACAGCAAGTCAATGTGCACGATTCGCATCACAGGTCCTGATTCGGACAAAGGCAAGGGATACGTTCAGTTCGACAAGAACATTTGGTTTTATGATCCGGCGAGCAGGCAGTTTACTTTCAGCGCGACCCGCGACAAATTCCAAAACACGAACGTGAACAACAGCGACTTGCGCCCGCAGCATTATTCGGAGCAATACGATATCGAGCGCGCGCATTACGAAAAGCTCGGAAACTACGAATGCATCGTCTTCGAGCTTGCTGTCACGAAAAAGGCGGCGAAAGTCGCGGATTATCCAAAACTCAAATTGTGGATAACGAAAGACGATTTTCTCACACGCAAGCGGGAGGACTACAGCCTTTCGGGGCAGCTTTTGCGCGTGACTGCGATTCCGAGCTATCAAAAAGTCGAAAACCGTTCGGTGCCCGCGAAGATGGTGATTCAGGACAGATTGCGCGCGCAGAAGATAAACGGCAAAATGCAGTATGAGACCACGCAAATTACGGTGTCCAACGTGTCTTTCAAAAAATTGGGAGATGTGGTATACTCAAAGCAGTATCTTGAAAATATGGGTCTTTAGATGCGCACGGCAATATCAAAAAGTGTTTTCAGGCGGACGGGCGCGTTCGCCGCGGTTTTTGTTTTCTCTTCGTTTTTCGGCGTTTTGGCTTTCGCCCAGAGCGCGGAGGAAGCGTCGTCTTCCGCTTCTCAGACGACGGTCATTTCGACGAACGGAATTATCTTGTCAGTGCCTGTAACGGAAAGGGTCGACGATGAGGATGTGAAGAGAATCGAAATCCTTGACAAAGAGGAGGCGGAGGAATACGAAAGGAGGCTTGAAGGCGGCTTTTCCGAAGAGGAAATTTCAGAGGGGGAGTCCGACGATATCGACGCGCTTTTTGGCGATTCGGAAGACATCGAAGGCTCGGTCTCCACTGCCACCACGGAAATCGTAAAGGTCGACGCGAAGGACAAGGCGATTACTTTCAGTGGTTCTCTGAAGGCGGAATTGGGCGGCTATATTTGGCTCGATCCGTTGGAAAAGACAAAGCCTTTGGCGAGTTTTCGGAACGTTATCGGCTTTACGGGTCGTCCTGCGCCCGATTTTTTTGTGACCGGCTCGCTGCTGATGGACTTTCAGGATATGAAGGACGGTCAGGAAATGGACATCGGGCTTTACGAACTGTATTTTGACTACACGCTTTTTGGCTTGGTCGACGTGGCGGCCGGAATGCGCGATGTTTCCTGGAGCCTTTCGCGAATGCTCGACACGAACATTTTGGATGACGAGGGATATTTCGATTATAAAGACGGAAAGCCGCTTCCGATAGAAATAGGGCAGGACGAAATCCTTCAAGAAATTTTCATCAAGCGCGACCGCACGACTTCCGACTCGAAATTCACGCTTTCGGTGAATATTCCGATTTTTTCTTACGCTTCGATACAAGGCATCGCGCAATACTATCCTTTGACAAGCGATTTTTCCAATCACAACCTTTCCGTGGCGGGAAAAGTGGAAGGTTCGCTCGGAAAGTTTTCTTTGGCGGTCTTGGCGATGAAATGGCCGAACAACAATATCAAGCCTGACGGAAAATCAGGCGATGAGGTCGTCATTACCACGCCGAATCCGAATCCTGCCGTAGGATTTGAGGCGGTCACTACGATTTTCGGAAAAAATTCAAATATCTTTGTTCAGGGGCTGTTTCATTTGGACGGCGAGTCCGAAAGCAAGTTGAACAGGATGCGCTTTTCTTCGGGAATATACAAATATTGGGAAAATCCCGTGATGCTTGGCATCGCTTTCGAGTATCAGGGAATGTGGGACAATGCCTATTCTTCGATAGAAAAATTTGGGCAGTGGCAGCATTATTTTGCCGCGCAGGTGGCGTGGTCGCATTTTATCCTCGGCAAAAAATGGACGTTCGGCTGCGAATGGTTTCACGACTGCCGCCAAGAATACGGCACTGTCTTGCCTGTGATTCGCGTGGAAAATATCATAAAGTACACGGACTTGCGATTCGCGTTTCCGATTTATTATGGAACGCAAAAAAAATACGGCATGATTTTCGAAGTGATTTTGAATTTGGACTACTGAGTCGTAAAATTGCTTCGCAATTTTACTTAACGAGTTTTTCTTTGCTCGGTAAAGCCTCGCATTTTTTGCTTCGCAAAAAAACAGAAAAACTCGAGTCGGAAAATTGTGCGTTCGCAATTTTATGTGCGTTCTTCGCCGACAATGATGCCGTCTTTTATTCGTATCACATGGTCGCTCATTTCCACGATTTTCGCGTCATGCGTGGAAAAGACGAATGTGGTTTTCAATTCTTGATTGAGTCTTTTCATCAGTTGCAAAATCTGGTCGCCGTTTTTGGAATCCAAGTTGGCGGTCGGCTCGTCGGCGAGGATAATCGGAGCTTTGGTGGAAAGCGCGCGCGCGATCGCGACGCGTTGGCGTTGTCCGCCCGAAAGTTCAGACGGCTTGTGTCCCTTCCAATTCGTGAGGCCGACAGTTTCGATGAGATAGTCCACCCATTCGGATTGCTGGGCGGCGTTCATCGCGCGGCTCTGGGGGAGGTGTCCCAGTTTCAGAGGCAGCTCCACGTTTTCGCGCACGTTCAGGACTTGAATCAAATTGAAATTCTGAAAAATGAATCCGAGGTTCAGCCGGCGCAATTCCGTCATCCGTTTGTCCAGCTTCGGCGGTATGTTTTTGATTTGCGAAAGTTCAGCCTCGCCGTAGACATCGTTTCCGTTGACGATGATTTTTCCCGAAGTCGGCAAATCGATAAGGCCGATCAAATTGAGCATGGTGGATTTGCCCGAACCCGAAGGTCCGGACAGCGCCGCGAATTCGCCTTGTTCGATTGAAAAAGACGCTCCGTTCACGGCATTGACAGAGATTTTTCCCATCTGATAAATTTTGCTCACGCCTTGCAACTCAAGTATTGCCATCGTTTCCATTATATCAAACAAAAAATGCTTGGTCAAGTACTTGAAACAATCTTGTGTTTTTTGGTATAATGAAATCGATTTGAAAATATGGAAAACTAGAGTTAAAATTGGCGACTTTTTTTGACGCTAATTTCAAACGCTTAAAATATTTATTTTGGGAGAAAATTATGGCAAGTCAAACTGGACACGAATGCACGCTTGAAAAAATCATTTCGCTTTGCAAGCGGCGCGGATTTGTATATCAGGCTTCGGAGATTTACGGCGGACAGGCGGGCGCGTGGGATTATGGTCCGCTCGGCGTGAATTTCAAGCGCAACATTCAGAACGAATGGTGGCATTATATGACGCAGCTCCGCGATGATGTGGTCGGCTTGGACAGCGCGATTTTCCAGCATCACAAGACTTGGGAAGCGTCGGGGCACGTCGCGCATTTTTCCGATCCGATGATCGACTGCACGGAATGCAAGGCGAGATTTCGCGCGGACAATTTGATTGAGGAATTTTACGACAAAAAAGGCGCGTCGCCGGAAAAGCCCGTGGACACGATGAGCCATGAGGAAATGAAAAGCATCATTGACGCGAACATACATTGTCCGACTTGCGGAAAGCATTCTTGGACGCCCGTCCGCGAATTCAACTTGATGTTCAAGACTCACTTGGGGCCTGTGGCGAGCGACACTTCGCTGATTTATCTGCGCCCTGAAACGTGCCAGGGAATTTTCACGGATTTCAAGAACATCGTTCAGTCGAGCCGAATGAAACTGCCTTTCGGCGTGGCGCAAGTGGGAAAGTCTTTCCGCAACGAAATCATTTTCAAGAATTTCATTTTCCGCACATGCGAATTCGAGCAGATGGAGATGGAATATTTTTGCAAGGCGGGAAGCGACGAGCAGATTTTCGAAGATTGGCGCAAATATCGCTGGAATTTTTATCTCAAGTACGGAATCGCCGAAAAAAATCTCAAGTGGCATCATCACGACAAGCTGGCGCACTATGCGAAGGACGCTTACGACATTCAGTACAATTTCCCGATCGGTTTCGAGGAAATCGAGGGCATCCACAACCGCACGGATTTCGACTTGAGCCAGCACACGAAAGTTTCGGGCAAGGACATGTCTTACATCGACCAGGAAAACGGCAACGAGACTTTTACGCCGTATGTCATCGAAACTTCCGCCGGCCTCAACCGAAATTTTTTGGCGTTCATGTGCGAGGCGTACGAAGAGGAAAATTGTGGCAAAGACGGCAAGGAAGATTTCCGCACGGTCTTGCATTTCCATCCGCGTCTCGCGCCTGTCACGGTCGCGGTGCTTCCTTTGATGAAAAAGGACGGGCTTGCCGAACGCGCCAAGGAAATCCAGCATGTGCTCAAAGAAGAATTCGTCACGGATTTTGATGTGTCGGGGACGGTCGGAAAACGCTATCGCCGCCAAGACGAAATCGGAACGCCGTTTTGCGTCACGATTGACTACGACACGATTACGAAGGAAAGCGAAAATTTCGACACGGTGACGGTGCGCAACCGCGACACGATGGAACAAGAGCGCGTGAAAGTGGGCGAGCTCTCGGCGTACATTCAAAACGCGATTCGCAACTACAAAAGCGTAGAGAAAAAATGAGAACGGCTGGAAAGAGCGGCAAGGAGGCCGCGTCGAATTTTAAATATGATTTCTCGCGAGTTTGCAACGCAAACTCGTATCTAAAAAATACAGGAGGTTTAAAATTGTCGCTGAAACAGGCGCGACAATTTTAACTTCGAGTTTTTTCAAAACTCGCCTATTGTATTGCGATTTCTAACTTCGTTGCGAAATCGCGTTTTTAACATTCTCGGAAACTGAAGTTTCCTGCGATGTTAAACTTTAACGGAGGTGTTTTTTAGATGGATTATATTTCACTTGGAAAGTCGAACTTGATGGTAAGCCGCGTCGGATTTGGCGCGATGAGTCTCGGGGAAATCGACACGGATGAAAATGCCTCCGCATTGGTGCACAAGGCGTATGACGCCGGCGTGAATTTTTTCGACATTTCGCATTCCGCGAAAGAAAGCGAAGAGCGTTTGGGCGCGTGCCTTTACGGAATCAGGCACAACATCGTGCTCGCGACGAAGGCATGCGTTTTGGACGCGCGTGGTTTGGAAGAATGCCTGGACGATTCGCTTTTCGCGCTTCGCACCGACTACATCGATTTGTTTCAATATGAGACCGACGAAAAAAACATCGTCGCGTTTGACGAGATTGCCGCGCAAATGGAACGCCTGAAAGAGCGCGGAAAAATCCGCCATTTCGGACTGACCACCGAAGATTTTGAAGTCGCTTCCCGCGCGCTTGATTCGGGCGTTTTCGCTTCGATTCAAATTCCGTTCAACATCCTTGTGGTAAAGCAGGCCGATCCGCTCGTGAAAAAAGCGCAGGCGAATGACATCGGCTTCGTGGCGATGAAGCCGCTTTATGGCGGGCTTGTCAGGAACATTCCGCTCGCGATTGGATTTTTGTATCAGTATGAAAATGTCGTTCCGCTTTGGGGCGTTCGCAACATCGAAGAGCTAAACCAGATTTTGTATTTCAACGCGCACCCTCCTTTGGTGGACGAACAGTTCGAATCCGAAGTGGAAAATCTCCGCAATTTTTTTAGCTGATTCGTGCGGAAGTGTTCATGCTCCGACGCTTGCATCGTAATAAAAAAATGGAAGGGTAAACCCGACGGCGATGCCTTGTCGAGGTATGTTGACTTTAAAACAAAAATGGTTGGAAACCTCACACAGTTCCCAACCTCGATGCACTACCCATTCCGCAAGCGTCTGGATGTCTAACCGCTCGCAATGAATCTCGTATTTATAATATCGTCCACGCGCGAAAAAACTTTAGCGTTTTTTGAATTTTTTGCGAAAATAATTTTTAAGATTTTTGCAGGAAAAATTTTAGAAAAAGATGCGAAGTTTCATCGCAGGAATTTCAAATACAAGTCAATCGCTTCGAGAAGTTCGGAGTAAACGACGCGGCTTTTCGTCGCGTTTGCCAAAAGCGCGTCGCTTGGGATTTTCGTCTGCGCGAAAATTGCATCGAGTCTTCGCTGCGTGGGAAAAACGAGCGCGGCGACATTTTTCGCGTCGCTTGACAAAATTTCTTTGTCAAGAAAATCAAGTTCCAAAAGCAAATTGTTCGCGCGGGGATCGCCGCAGAGAATGTCGTTGCAAAGTGCCTTCGCGCGCTCGCAATTTTTTTTCAGTTCTTCAAATTGTTTTGTCAATTTTTCAAGCACGGCATCGAATTCATTTTTTTTGTAAGAGGAATCTTTTTTCTCCGCGCGTTCAAAAAAAACTTTTTTTTGTTCCTTGATTTTCGGAAGCTCAAGGAATTCTTCCAGCGAAAAAAAATCGATTCCTTTTATGAAAATCCCCTCCCTTGAAAATGTGAATGTGAGCGCGGAATTTTTTTCCTGCGAAATCGCCGCGATTTTATTTTCAAACCAATTCGCGAAAAGCATCATTCTCTCGTCCGTGATGATTTTTTTGCCATCGTAGTCGAATGCGGTTTTGTTTTTCACGGAGAATAAAATTGTGCAAAGCGACGTTTCTGCCGAAGCCGTGCGCGTGGAAAAAATGTGCGCGGCTTCTTCAAACGTGCTTCCTTTGACATGCGTTTTTTTTTGCGGAAATCCCAAGTCCAGTCCGGCAAAGAAAATTTTTTCGCTTCCAATCGCGCGCGCGAATTCCCATGCGGTCGTGGCGACCGAACCGCCTGACGAAAGTTCGCCTTTTTTTCCAAGTCGCGATTCGATGAATTTTCCGAGCGGAAAAAGCGACGAAATCAAAATTTTTTTTCGGCAATCGAATCGGAACGCGCTCGGATAGACCGCGCTTTCCAAAATCAAAATCGAGGAGGGGGATGAAAGCCCTGCGATATGTTGTGCCGCATGAAACTGCGGGTCGGTCAAGACAATAAAATCAGGCTCCACACCCGCGCGCAGAATCGCCCGCAGCGAAGTGTCGAGCGCGATCAAAATCGCGCGTTCTTTTATTTGCGCGAGATGCGGCAAAACTTTTTCCAAAGAAGGACCTGCCGCAAGAATCACTGACGGAATTGGATTTTCAAAATCGCCGCCCTGAATTTTGCGGTCGAAATTTTCGACTGCAAAATTTCCCTCGCCGAAAAAAATGTTCGCGCCGCAAAGCTGCCGCATTTCCTGCAAATTGCGCGCGCTGTTTTTCAGCCAAAGCATTCCGAATCGTTCGAGCGTGTTCGTGTTCACTTGGGATTTTTGCGCGTTTTGCTTTTCGAGCGCGAAAAAATTTTCAAAATATTTTTCGGCGTGAAAGGCTTGCGCGTTCGTGAGAAAGACTTGCGCGTTTTCAAATCCGCCCGCGTTTTCCACAAGGGCGGCCGCCTGTTGTGCGTCCGCGCCGATTATGAAAAAAAGTTTTTCGATTTTTAAAATTTCTTCAAAATCAAGGCAGGCAAGCGCGGCAAAAAAATGCGGCGCGTCGGGTTCTAAAATCACGAAAGTTTTTTGCGGAAATTTTTTCGCGAATGTTTGCGGCAAATATCCAAGCCCGATTCCCGCGAAAAGGAAAATTTCTTTTTGCGAGCCTTTATTTTTTTCCGCTGTCTGTTCAGCCTCGCGTTGCGGATTGTACGCGGAATGAATTGCCAAAGAATTTTCGCTTGCCGTGAGCGCGCCGTTTTTCGCGAAAGAAAATTGGTAAAATGGAAATTGCTCGTTCAGGATTTGCAGAAATGAGCCTTTGGAAATTTCATCGCCAGTTTTCGCTTCCAAAAAAAAATTCGGAATTTCCTGAACGAGCATTTCGTAGAGCGCGGGAAAACGATTTTTGAAAAGCGAAATGTTTTTATTCCAAATAGAGATCAATTTGCATGCCTTCCGTAATCGGAGTTCCGGCGGGGGGGAGTTGCCGCGTTACCCAGCCGCTTCCGCTTATGTTCACGTTCAAATCTTTGCGGTTCAAAAGCGGAAGAAGTTCGCGCTTTGAAAGTCCCATTAAATTTGGCAAAGTGGTTTCAAGTTTGAGAGGCGCTTTGCCTTGAATTGAAAATCGTCCCGAATGCGCAAGAGATGCCGCGTCGCCCCGACTCATTCCTAAATGGTCGATAATCGCGTCGGCGGAATCTTTGATTACAGGCGCGACGATTCGGCTTGCAAAATTTATTCCCTTCGATTTTTGTATGACGATGTACAAAATGATTTCAGGATCTTCGGCAGGAAAAAAAGCAAGCGCGTCGGAAAGGAAGTCGGTTTCACTGTAGCCGCCGTTTTCGGTGTCGGCCATTTGCGCCGTTCCGGTTTTTACGCCGATTGTCATGTCGCCTAAATTTGCTCGCCAGCCGATTCCTTTTTCTGCGCCGGTTTGCATGCAGCTCAAGATGTATTGCGCGGTCTGCGCGGAAATTACCGCCGGACCTCTTTCGACTTCGTTTTGAAAAACGCTGTTTCCTTCGTTGTCGGTGATTTTCGAAATCAGGGAAAGCCTCAAAGGATGTCCGCCGTTTGCCAAAACCGTCGCGGCCCTCATGATTTGCAAAGCGGTTACTCCGACTTCTTGACCGATTGAAATTGTCATTTTCGAACGCGCCGACCATTGGCTGCTGCTTTGCTCTTTCAAAAGCCCGGGGCTTTCGCTCGGAAGCGTTTTTGTGTCCGTCCTTTGTCCGAAGCCAAACGCCTTTAGTTTTGCAAGGAATTCGCTTGTGTCCATCCTGTCCGTGATTTGCGCAGTTATGTCGTTGCACGATTGTTCCAGCCCGCCCCGCGCCGTCAAATATCCGTGGTGCGAAAGGCAGTTCAGTCGAACGCGTTCTCCGCTCGACATCACTTTTTCAAAAACTCCGTCGCATAAGAATAGTTCGTCTTGGCGGAAAAGACCCGCATCGTAAGCCGCCGCAATCGAAAAGACTTTGAACACCGAACCCGGCTCGTAGAAAGTTATCGCAGGCCTGTCAATCGTTTCTTCGATTTCGGCTTTCGTATATTCATTTAGATTCGCTTCAGGCAAACTCATGTAGGCGAGAATTTCACCTGTCTTCGCATAAGCGGCGAGGAGCATCAAATTTGCGCCTTGCGTTTCTTCCAACGCTTCGCGCGCTATCAGTTCCAATTTGTATTGGAGATTCGCGTCGATTGTAAGATAAACGTTTTTGCCTTGTTCGGGCTTTCCGTTTTGCAAAATTTTTGGTTCGGGCGAAAGATATGGCTGCATAGAATATTCGATGCCGGCAAGTCCGCGCCCGTCGTCGCCCATATAGCCGATGAGCTGTGAGGCGAGCGTGTTTTCAGGATAAATGCGCCCGGGAATCCTGTCGTAGCTTACGAACGTATGATATTTTTTTTCGTCAGTGATTTTTTTCACTTCCTCGTAAGTCGCAAGCGGCATTTTTTTCTTGAGATAAAAAAATCGCGGATTTTTGCTTTCGCGCGCGGCATCAATCATTTCGAGAATTTCGTCTTCGCTCATTTCAATGGAAGACGCCACGTCCTTTGCGAATTGTTCGGGATTTTTAATTTTGTTTGGGCTTATGCCCATGTGGAAAAATTGTGTCTCCACGGCGAGCGGCTTTCCATTTCTGTCGACAATCGAACCGCGTTCTACGGCAGGCGCGGTCGGCTTGATTCGTTCTTGCTCCACGGCGGAAAGTCTTCCGAACCTTATGAGCAACGCGCCTACGAGCAGCACTGAAAAAATCGAAAAAACTATGATACGGCTTTTTGGAAAAAAATCATTCATCCGGTTTGCCTCGATGTTTTGCGCGTAAATGTGGCAAGGCAGTCGCTTTGCCGATTATGTTTTTTTCTGGAACAAATCCGTAGTTTCGCGAATCATAAGAAATGGCGCGGTTGTCTCCTACTGCCAAAATGTAGCCTTGAGGAATTTTCTTGCTCGCGCGCATTCTGTGATATTGAATCGAATCCAAAGCGATTTCCTTGTTTCCCACCACTAAATTATACTCCGAATCGCCAAAATATTCTAGTGGTGCGCCTTCGATTGCGACGCATCTTTTTACGACCCACGAATTTTCGTAAAGATACAAAATAATGTCGTCTTCCTGCGGCTTTTTCCAGGCAAGTAAAATTTCCGCGGCAAACGGATTCACAAATCCATAAGCCAATTTGTTTACGAAAATAATTTGTCCGTCTTCGATTTCAGGCGACATCGAAAATCCTTCTACGCGAAAAAAGTCGAACGCGAAAGCCTTCAAAATTATGGCGATGAAAATTCCAAGCGCGATGCAAAGAAAATTGTTCTGTGATTTTTTTTTATTTTTAATTTTCTTTTCAATCATAATTTTATTCTAATAGAGAGACAAAATTTTGTCGATAGTTGTAATATGGAAATCATCAGTTATGTTGGGGCGGCCAGCAATGCGCGGCAAAAGAGGCGAAGTTTTTTGCCAAAACAAATTCTTCCTCGCACAAAAAAATTTGTAAGAAGGGAGCGGCATTTTGAATTTACGAAATCCGAAAGCAAGGAGAAAAATCATTATCCGCTTTTGGCTTTGAAAAAACTCGGAAAATTTCTCTACGTGATTCCTGCCGCGCTTGTCGTCTTTCTTTTGATTTTCGGCGTGACGGAAATATTTGCGAATTTCCAAAGCCGTGCGAATCCGCTTCCTCTGGAAGAAGCGAGCACGGATGAAATGACTGTCTTGCAGAATGCGATGTCGCATTTTGTGCTTTCTGTCGGCGATGACATTGACGCGGACGGAAATGTTGGCGGCGCGATTTCCGGCACTGCTTTTCATGATGCCGTGACATATGAAAACTACACGGTAAAATCGGGCGAGACAATCGGCGGCATTACGAGAAGATTCGGATTGAACAATATTTCCACAATCATCGCGGTGAACGAAATCGAAAACGTGCGCCAAATTTTCGCCGGCCAAAAACTTGTCATTCCTTCGTGCGACGGTTTGCTTCACGTCGTGTCGCAAGGAGATTCGCTTGCGAGCATTTCGGCGAAGTATTCCGTGGCGTGGGAAGACTTGCTCGACGCGAACGACTTGGATTCCACGGAACTCGCGGCGGGGCAGAAGATTTTCATTCCGGGCGCGAAACTCAGTCGCGACGCGCTTCGAAAGACGATGGGCGAGACTTGGGCTACGCCGCTCAAAGCAAAATGGCGGCTCACTTCAAAATGCGGATGGCGCGCCGATCCGTTTACTGGCGTAAAGCAATATCATCCGGGAATGGACATGGCTTGTCCGACGGGCACTCCGATTTACGCGACGATGGGCGGAAAAGTTTTGGCTTCGGGCGTTTCGCGCGTTTACGGAAACTACATCATCATCGACCACGGAAACGGCTATCAAACTTTGTACGGACACATGTCCAAGCGAATCAGCGTCGCCGGCGAGCACGTTTCGCAAAATCAAAAAATCGGACTCGTCGGTTCCACTGGATATTCGACCGGGCCGCACTTGCATTTTACTGTCTACAAAAACGGCAAGGTCGTGGATCCTCAAACGCTTTTGGGAAAATGATTTTTTACTAAAATAAATATTGCAATATTGCGATTGACTTTTTATGGGAGAAAAAAAATGGAATTTCCAAAGATGACTGCAATTTGTGTCTGCGGCGGTTGCGGACGCACTGTCGAAAAAAATTATGTCTTCTGTCCGTGGTGCGGACATTCGCGCGTTTGTGACGAAGACAGCAAGGAAGCGGCGGACTCGATTCAGGAAATGAATGTCGAAGAGCAAATTGAAAAACGCGTGGCGCGTCTTGACGAAATGGAAAAAAAATTGAATGATTTAGAAAGGGAATTGAATGTTTTGATTATGAGCACGGAGATGCACAGATGAATTTTTTTCGATTGAATTGGGCGGGCAGAAAGGCAAGGCTTGTGACAATTTTGTTTTTTTGCGCAAGTCTCTCGTTCGCGCAAATTTCTTTTGCTCCTTTGAATTTGAACGAGCAGGATGAAATGCTTTTTTCTCTCGAAATGAAAAACTCATATTCAGTCGAATCTCCGACAGTCTTCAAGACAAAAATTCAAAACGGCGCGGCGGAATATTTTCCGACTGCCGTTACATGCGTTCCTGAACAGATGATGGCATTCTCGGGCGGGCAAAAGTTGCAAATCCGAAATCGCTATGGAACGGCATTTTATGATTTTCCTTCCCAAAGCTTAAAATGGATTGAGCGGGTGGGCACTTTTGCTGACAATTTTTCCCCGCCGCTTCCTTCGTCGATAAGCGAGACCGGCAGATGGCTCTGTTCCCTTGAGCGCACAGATTTGTTCAAGGCGCGTCTCGTTGTAACTGAAATTGATACAGGTAAAAAAATTGTTCTTGACGACGATTGCTCTCTCAGTTATTTAAGCGTCGGCGTGAAATGGTCGCCGGACGGAAAGAATTTCGTTTATGAAAAAAATGGCTCTCTTTATTTTTGCGACGTTGAAAATCTTTTTAAAGGCCGCTCCGTCCAAGAGCAGTTCCGAAAAATCTGCGATGGAAATATAAATTGCATCAATTGGAACGATGATGAAAATATCGTCTACATTTCGTCGGATTTGATTTTTCAAGTCGGCATAAAAGATTTGGTCACTTTCGGTTTGTATTCGCAATTCATTCCGCTTGGAAAAATCATTGGTCGCCTTCCGCAAAAATTCAATGGAAGTGACGATACATTTTGGGTGAGCAATGACGCTTTGGATTTTTTCATTGTCCATCGCGATGAGTCGATTTCTTGGTACAAAAAAAATCTCGGCGATGAAGGCGGCGCGTTTGTGCGGCAGATTTTTTCATCGCCATTTTTTGAACGCGGAATGAACGTGATTTCTTTCGAAGCGTTTTGGGCGAAATGCGATGAAGTCATCCTTTGCGCGCGGCTTTCCCAATCGGGAAACGGCAAAGAGAATTCACTCGTCTACTCGATTTCTCTTGACGGAAAAATGACGCGACGCGTTTTCGTACAAGATACGAATTTCAATGCGGTGACAAGTCCCGGAAAAAAATTCATCGCATTTGCTTCCGGGGAAAATGTCTGCGTGCTTGACATCGCGACTTGGGAAATTGTCGGCGAGTTGGAAAATGAAAATGCTTTGTCGCTGGTTTGGCGCGACGAAAACAATCTTTGCATTGGCGGCAGAGACTGCGTAAAAGAATTTTCAGTTTTGGATTCTGCGCAAAAAAATCTGTTTCCGTCCAGCGCGAATTTCGCATGGTGGATTGATGAAAATCACATCGCGTTCAAAAATCAAAATGAAAACGTGTTTTTGCTCGACGAAGAAAATTCCACTTGGACGGATTTGACTGAAAGTGAAATCACAGAAACTCCGCCCTGTCTGCAAAATTCTCATTACCGGATTTTTGCAGGAACTACGAAAAATTCTTTTTATGAAAACGCATTGTATGTGAGAACCCTCTCTGGAAAAATTACGACAAAAGCCTTGCTTGCGAAAAATGTTTTGCATTCAGAGCCGCGCCAAAAAGTCGCTTTGATTTTTGACGCTGACGAAAATGCCGATGGACTTAACGCCGTTCTTGCCTTGTGCAATGAGTACAATTTGAAATGCACGTTTTTCTTTAACGGAGAATTTATCCGCCGCTATCCTGCCGAGACGAAACGAATCGCGCAGACTGGGCATGAATGCGCCGCGATTTTTTTCAACAACATTGACTTGCTCGACAAGATTGTCTACAATGACAAGACTTTTATCGCGAAAGGGCTTGCGCGGCTTGAAGACGAATTTTTCGCGTGTACGGGAAAAGAGCTTTCGCTTTATTGGCATGCGCCGGGCGGCAAGGCGGACGAAAAGATTTGCGAAGAAGGGGCGGCGGCGGGCTACACCTATGTCGATTTGTCTTCGCCGAACATAATTCAAATCGATTCAGTCGGAACTGTTTCCAATTCCGCATTGTATGAAAAATTCCATTTGCTTATAAACGAACTTGTCGCGACAGGAGCGGAAATCGTAACTATAAGCGATTTGGATTTTTAATTTTCGCTACATTCTCGCGCATCGGTTTTGCAAATACAAGTCCGCCAGCACGAGCGCGGCCATCGCCTCCACGACGGGAACAATTCGTGGACACAGGCAGACATCGTGTCGGCCGTGAATCTGCAATTCCGTTTCTTCGAACTCGACATTTTTTTGCGCGGGCTTTTCGGAATCCGTTTTCGCGCGAATCGTATTTTGCCCGCAAAAAATGCTCGGCACGGGCTTTACGGCGATGCGGAAAATTATTTTTTCGCCGTTCGAGATTCCGCCCAAAATTCCGCCTGAATTGTTCGAGGAAAATCGTGGACTTCCGTTTTCGTCAAGACGGATTTGGTCGTTGTTTTCTTTGCCTGTCGAATCCGCCGCCGAAAATCCGCTTCCGAATTCGATTCCTTTTACCGCGCCAATCGAAAGCATCGCCTGCGCCAAAAGCGCGTCGAGTTTTTCAAAGACAGGCTCGCCCAAGCCGCTTGGCACTCCGCCGATTTCGCATTCGATTACGCCGCCCGCCGAATTTCCTTGCATGCGCAATTCTTCGATTTTTGCCTGCATCGCTTCGGCGGCATCTAAGTCTGCCGCCCGCAAAGGATTTTTTTCGATGTCGGAGAAATGTATTTTTTCGCAGGAAATTCCCGCCGCCCGCAAAGTGTACGCCGTGATGGAAAAATTTTCACCGAGGCTTTGTTCCAAAAATTGTTTGGCGATTGCGCCCGCCGCCACTCGCGCGCAAGTTTCCCGTCCGCTCGAGCGTCCCCCTCCTCGATAGTCGCGGAATCCGTATTTTTCAAAATATGAAAAGTCGGCGTGCCCGGGGCGAAAAGTCGTCGCGAGATTCGAGTAGTCTTTGGAATGCTGCGAAGTGTTTTTTATCGCGATGGCGATCGGCGTGCCTTGCGAAAATCCTTCGAAAACGCCGCTCAAGATTTCCGCCGTGTCGGATTCATCGCGCGAAGTGACCGCCGCGTTTTTTTTGCCCGCGAAATTTTTTCCGGGACGGCGACGTTCCAATTCGCGCTGGATTTTTTCTTCGCTGATTTTCACGCCCGCGGGAATTCCTTCCACGACGCAGCCCAACGCGTTTCCGTGGCTTTCGCCGAATGTCGTGACTTTGAAAATTTTTCCAAAAGAATTTCCGCCCATTTTTCCTCCTTAAAAAAGTCAATCACGAAATTGCAATTTCGTGATTGACTTTTTATGCACATTCGCAATGAAATGAGAATGTGCAGTAAATAGCAAGTCGCATCGCAACTTGCAGATGAAATTGCCGACAATGTTTTTGGCGGCAATTTCATCATTTTTCCTTAAAAATTATAATTTTACGCCAAGCTGGATGGCAGGATAGACTTCGAGCTTTCCGCCGCCGAACGAAGGTATGCCGCCGTTTCGGTATCCGTTTTCAAAAACGTCGCGGTTGAATTCTTCGATGCAAAAATTGAATTCGCCGCCGAGAAAAAACTGAAATCGCTTCGCTGGCTTTATCGAAAGCAAAAGTCGAAGCGCGGGCACAAGCGTGAACTGCAATTTGTCTTCTTTTGAAACGCGGTAGTGCGCGAATTTCGAAAACGCCTCGACGCTTAACATGAAAGGTCCGCAGAACGAATGCTGCGTTCCGATGCCGAGACTGTAGACTTGCGTTTTTTTGATTTCGCCCAAATCCGCGCCGAACATAATTTCAATGTAAATTTTCTGCAAGCCCGCCGCGACTCCCAATTCGAAAAATCCGTCGGTGTCGAAATGCAGTTCGAGATTCATGTGGCAAGTGTCCGTGGTCTTCAAATGCCCGTCCTTTATCGCCAATTTCGCTTTCTGCTTTTTTAGCTTTTCAAAATCCGCCTCGCTGCCGTTTTCCTTTTCCAAATTTGATTTGCCTGCGGAAAAACTGTAGACGATTCCGGCATGCGCGCCCGCGATTTTTTTCGAAATTGTTCCCAAATGAATTCCTTCGCTTGAATAGCGTTCGACGCTCACTTTGATCGGGGTCGGCAAAATCGAATCTTTGTAAATCAAAAGCGAATAATTTTTTTGAGACGGAAACCCGATGGAAATCGGCCCGAAGTTTCCGACAGGAATTTGCCACGCGGCAATCGGCGCGCGAGTTTCCCTCAAATCCAAAACGCCGTCGGAAATTTTCGCGTAGATGTTTCCGCGTTCGTCCAAGACCGCGCCGTTGAAATTTCCGCTCAGGCGAACGATGGAACTTTCGCGCGCGGAAAATGCTTCGTCTTCGTCCAGCGAATAAATCCATGAAAAATACATTTGCATCGCGTGCATGTCCACGAACGCGTTTTGGCTGTGGTCGATTAAAATTTTCGTGCGCGTGTCGCATCGCTCCAAAGCCTTTGCCGCAATTTTTTCAATTCCGCCCGTCGAATGGCCTTTTCTTTTTCGCCGCGATTTTTTTTCTTTTCCGGAAATTTCTTTTTCATGAATTTCGTCTTCGATTTCTTCAGCTTCAATTTCATCGGAGTCATCTTTTGAAAAAACATTTTCCATGAGGCGGCTCGCCTTTTTGTGAATCGGAAAAAATCCTTTGTAATATTTTTCGGAATTCTTGTTGACGCTCGTCAAAGTGTCGGAAAGTTTCGCGCCGATGAATGTGCCCGTTCCGAAAGGAAAATATTCGCGCCCGAAAAATTGCTCGTAAAGCGAGTTCATTTTCGCCACGCAATTTTCAGCGTGATTTTTTTGGTCTTCGCAGTTCCATGAATTCACGAGCGTCCGTGTGACGCCGAATTTCGTAAAATCCCAATTTTCGTTTTCGGGCGGAAGGGTGGGGACAATGTCTTCGCCGTTTACGATGTTCCAAATGAAATGGTAACGCGCGTCCTGCGCGTCGCTTCGCGTGGTGACATTTGGAGCGGCGAAAGTGTAGACGAAAGTCTTTTCCGTGTCGACTAGATTTTCGTCCGCCAAAAGCGCGGCAAAAAGATTCGCCACGGCCGCTCCCCGCGAATGTCCTGTTATCATGAGGCTTGCATTTTCCAAGTCGAGCGCGCGTGATTTTGCGAATTCCAAAAATCGTTTTTGCAATTGATCCACGGCAAGGAAAAATCCTTCGTGATAGATTGCGTCTTGGGCAAGGCTGTCGTTCACGTTCAGGTTGGAAAGCCATTCTTCCGCGCCTTCCGGAGTTCCGCGGATTACGACGAAAATCACATTGCGTCCGCCCGAGATTTTTTTCGCCGCGAACGAAAACGCGGTTTGGTTTATCTTGTACGCTTCTTCCTCGTAGTCGATGTCGTAAAAAAATTCCGTGTCGCCTTCGGCAAATCCGAGGCTTGAATACGCTTTCGCCATCAGGCTGTTTGAACGCTCGGAACAGTCCGTGTAGGAAACCGTGCAAAGCGCGCCCGCCACGCGAGCGATTTCGTGATGGTAGTCGAACGCGCTTTTTTCCGTGAGCCAAGATTCATCCCATTCAAGCGAAATCGGGAGCACGACATTTTCCCGCTCGCCGTATCCGTTGATTGGAATCGCAACGCGCCGAGAATTCTGCGCGAAAATTCCTTGCGCGAAAATCGCGGTTGCGAAAATGATGGACGAAGCGAACCTTTTCATTTGAAATTACTTTCCGTTTTTAATCAAAAGAATTCCGCCGATGATGAGCGCGTTTTTCGCCAAAGCCAAAAGCCAATGCAATACCATAATCGACTTGAAGTCGCCGATGTAGAAAATCAGCGTGACGACCGTAATCACAATCCAAAGCGCGAGCGTGACATATTTGAAAACGTCGTCGAATTTTCCGAAGTCCATTCCGAACGCCTTGAGCGCGAACATAATTCCGCACAACAAAAGCACGATTCCGACGATTACATTGACGATGTACGCGCCCTTTCCGAAAACGCGCGTTATCGCTTCGATTTCCGCGCTTGAAATCGAACTGCCCGCCCGCGTGATCAGACAGAACGCCGTCACGATGAAATAAAGTGCCAATGCCAATTGCGAAATGAAAATTCCCCAAGTCCTTTGTTGCTTTGCCATAGTTTTCTCCCATAATAAAAATTATCGAAAGCCCGCATCTTTTTCGGCGACATATTCGTCGTAAAGATTTGCGAGCGGCTTTGTTTGAGGGGCGGATTCTTCGGTGCTTGCCAATATGAACGGAAGGATTATCTTTGATTTTATGTAAGACCAATCCGATATGAAAGTCTGCGGCATTTTCAAATAGTCGCCCATCGGTATGTTCGACATAAGATGGCGGTAATACAAAGGGAAAATGTTTTTATTGACGCTTTGGATTGCGGAAAAACCGCTGGCGATTCCGAAAGTCTGCGTGCGAAGTCTCATCGCGAATTTCCGCTCGAGCATTTTTTTCTGCGAATCTTCGCTCATAAACCAAATCAGGAATTTTTTCGCGGCGGCCTTGTTCTTGCTCGCCGAATGAATTCCCATCATTATCGCGTCGTCTTCGACTTGTATTTTGCCGTCATTGCAAATCCATCGAAAATCCAGTTTTTCAAGTTGGTCCTCGGGGAGCGACATCAGTCTGTCGCTTGATGCGTAGGCGAAAAGGCTTCGTCCGCTTTGCAGCTGATCGTGGAACGGCATATAGAGATATTTGAACGCGAAATCCAATTCGTTTTGTACGCCGCCGTTTATCTGCTCGCTCCATTCGTTTATCGCATTTACGGTGCTTTGGAACGTGCCCTCCGGATATACCAATGTGCCGTTTTGAACCGTGTAATTCACTCCTGCGGTTTTGAACATCAGGTAGAGAAAATCCGAATTCCAATGCGGTCCGAACGCCATCGCGTCGTAAGTGCCGTCGCCGTTTTTTTCGTTGAATTTTTGGGAAGCCGCCTTTATGTCGTCAAACGAAAAAAACGCGTTTTGCGCGTAATCGTAATTGTTCGTATGAAAGACGAGCGCGGGCAGATTGAAACTCACGGGAAGCAGATATTGCTTTTCGTTTGATTGTCCCGCTTCCAAAAAGAACGGATAGAAAATTTCTTTTGAAAGCGCGTTTTTTCCGAAAAGCGAATCGATGCGAGAAAAATATTTTTTTTGCATTCCGCTTCGCAAGAACGCGCCCGCGATTATATCGGGGCAAGCCTCGTTTTTTGCGGGCGGCATCGCGCCTGTCAAATCGTCTTTGTAAATGGCGATGACTTTTATTTTGTCCTGGCTTGAGTTGAAAAGTTCCGTGTACGAAACGAAATCGACGCAGTCCGTCCAAAGCACGAGACGCGGCGTTTTGTTCGCGCACGAAAAGAGCAGGGCTGAAAAAATCGCCAGGAAAAAAAATCGTTTCATTACAATTCTTCTGCCGCCTTGTAAATTGTCTCGTAGACCACATCGATTTTTTCTTCTTCGAGCGAGCTGAACGCCACGCGCAAAGTTTTTTCGTCGATGGAAACCGTTCCGATTCCGTATTCGTTCAAAAGCTTTTTGCGCAAGTCCTCGGCATTTTTCTCTTTGAGCGAAAAGCTCATGAAATAGCCCGAGTTGAACGGCAAGGCTTCGAGCGCGGCGGACTTGTGCGAATCCACGAACGCGCGCACTTTTTTATAGCGGCCTTCGAGAATCTTTTTGAATTGCGATTTTTGCGCCTCGAAATTTTCGTCGTCCATCGCGCGAAGAATCAGCGATTGGGAGGGGGTGGCAGCACAGCTCACCGATGAGCGAATCACGCCCATCAGTTTCGTCACGAGCGCCTTGTATTGCGCGTCCGAAAAATCAGGATTTCCGAAAGTCACGAATCCAGAGCGAAATCCCCAAACGAAATCTTCTTTTGTCGGCCCGTCGATTTTTACCGCCAAAATGTTTTTGTGCAAGTCGCAGGTGTAGGCGAAAAGCGACTGCTCTTCAATCGAGTCTTCGTAGTTCAAGCCGAAATACGCGTCGTCGCTGATGGCGAGAATTTTCGCTCCGCCTTCCGCGACTTCTTTTAAAACCGCGACAATTTTTTTCGCTTCGTCTTTTGTCGGCGAGTAGCCCGAAGGATTTTGCGGAAAGTTCAAAAGAAGCCGCACGCTTCCGTTTTTCGCTTCGCCTTTGACCGCCTGCTCGAACGAAGCAAAATCAAATTTTCCGTCCTTGAACATATTGAACTGATGGAACTCCGCGTCGCGCCGCGCCTGGCAGATGAGCGCATAGTTGTCCCAGCATGGATTCGCCGAGAGAAGCGGCTTCGTCTCATCCAAAAACAAGTCGGCGATATATGAAATTCCTGCGGTAAGTCCCGGCACCAAAACGGGAAGCGAGAATTTCTTTTCTTTGAGAGAAGGATTTTTCTTTAGGATGTTCTCTTTCCAAGCCTCGCGCAGTTTCGGGTTTCCGGCGGTAGGCGCGTAGCCCACGAGTTCCGAGGAGGAAAGTTCCGGCGCGAATTGGTGAATGGCCTCGAGCATGGCGGGCTTGCCTTCCACAATCGTCGTGCCGATAGTTCCGTTCGCGACTTTGCCCAATTCTTTCGCCTCGTTGCTTTGCGCGATGATTCCATTGGGAAAATAAATCCGCTCGCCCAAATCCGAAAAAAGTTCGGTGGCCGCACTTCCTTTCAAAGTGTCGTTTAATTCTTGTGCTAGTTCGTTTAACATGCTTTTATAATATGCCAAAAATGCGGTTTGTGTCAATCAAATTTTTGCATAAATATGATTGCAAAGTTCGCGAAATGAACTTTGCTTACGCGTTTTCCCTTTCCGCAACGCTTTCTATTTTTCCGAACGCTCCACGCTCGCGCGAATGCCCCAGTCGCGCGAGCGACGGTTTGAATAATTTCCGCTCATGCAAACGCGCGACGAACTGCGCCCGAAATTCTAAGTCCCTTCTCTTTTTGGCAATGCTTTTTATTTTTCCGAACGTTCCACGCTCGCGCGTATGCGCAAGTCGCGCGAGCGACGGTTTAAATAATTTCCGCTCATGCAAACGCGCGACGAAGTGCGCTTGAAAATCTAAGCCAGTTTCCTTATCCCACGATATTTTCTATTTTTCCGAATGTTCCACACTCGCGCGTATGAATTCCCTGAAAAGCGGGCCTGCCTTGTTCGGGCGGCTTTTGAATTCGGGATGGAACTGCACGCCGAGCATCCACGGATGGTTCGGCACTTCGCAGATTTCCACAAGGTCGCGCTCGGGATTCACGCCTGCGATGATCAGTCCCGCTTTTGCCAAATCATCGCGGTATTTGTTGTTGAACTCGTATCGATGGCGGTGGCGTTCCCAAATCGTCTTCGCGCCATAGGCTTTTTCCGTGAGCGTGCCGCCGGTCACCGCGCACTCAAATTTTCCGAGCCGTAAAGTGCCGCCCAAAATTTTTCCGTTTTGGTCGCCCATCAAGTCGATTACAGGGTGCGGCATGTTTTTTTCGATTTCGGTGGAGTTCGCGCCGTCTAAGCCCAAAATGTGTCGCGCGTATTCGATTACGAGAATCTGCATTCCGAGGCAAATCCCGAAATACGGAATCTTTTTCGTCCGCGCGAATTGCGCCGCGCAAATCATTCCTTCGATTCCACGGTCTCCGAATCCGCCGGGCACGATTATTCCGTCGGCGGAGGCAAGCCGCGCGGCGCAAGCCGTCTCGTCAATCAAGTCTTCGGACTTCACCCAGTCGATTTCCACTTCGGCTTCATTGTGGATGCCGCCGTGCACGAGCGATTCCACGACTGAAAGATACGCGTCGTGAAGTTCGACATATTTTCCGACAAGCGCGATTTTCACTTTGTGCTTGGGATTGTTGAAACGCGCCACCATTTTTTTCCAGTCGTCAAGCTGGGAAGGAATGTTTTTCAGTCCGAGCACTTTGCAGACCGCGCCTCCCAATCCCTCGTCTTCCATTTGTAGCGGCACTTCGTAAATCGAGCGCGCGTTGAGATTTTGAACGACGCAGGAAGGATCCACGTTGCAAAAGGCAGCGAGTCGTTCGCGCGTGTTTTGGTCAATCGCGCGCTCCGTGCGAAGCATTATCACGTCGGGCTTGATTCCGAGTTCCTGCAATTCCTTTACGCTGTGCTGGGTGGGCTTTGTTTTCAGCTCGTCGGATTTTTTCATATAGGGAACGAGCGTGAGGTGAATGTAGCAGCAATTTTCTTCCCCCACCTTGTATTTCATTTGGCGGATGGCTTCCATAAAGGGAAGCGACTCGATGTCGCCCACCGTGCCGCCGATTTCAGTGATGATGATGTCCGCGCCGGTTTCCTCGGTGGAAAGCAGCATTCGCCGCAAGATTTCTTCGGTGATGTTCGGGATGACTTGAACCGTGCCGCCGTGGAAGCCGCCTTCGCGCTCCTTGTTCAGCACGCTCAAATAGACGCGCCCCGCGGTCGTGTTGGAACTCTGGCTCAACGTGGCGTCGGTGAAACGCTCATAGTGTCCCAAGTCCAAGTCAGTTTCTGCGCCGTCGTCCGTGACGAAAACCTCGCCGTGCTGATAGGGATTCATCGTGCCCGGATCTATGTTGAGATAGGGATCGAATTTTTGGTTGATGACTTTGTAGCCACGGCTTTTGAGAATCAGCCCAAGCGATGCCGCGGCGATTCCTTTGCCCAAGCCGGAAACTACTCCGCCCGTAATAAAAATGTATTTCGTCATAATCCGCTCCCGAACGTCTGCTTTTTGTGAAAATAATTATAACAGATTTTTGCGATTTCGTCTACTGGAAAATTTGCGCGAAAGAAAAAATCTGTTGAGCACAGAAACCGCGACCCCTTGCAAAAGAATTCGTCATTGCGAACCCCGCAAGGGGTGAAGCAATCCACAATTTTCGGAAGAAAAGCAATACGAGTTTTTTGTGCTTTTCTGCGCATCGCGCAGAAAATGCGAGCCGAGCGAGCAAACAAAAACTCGGTAGCAACCGCAGGTTGCGTAGCAATCTACAATTTTCGCAGGAAAGCCATACGAGTTTTTTCGATTTTTGCGCGGTAGATGGCATTGGATTCTTCATGGAAAATCCAACGCCACCGCATTTGAATGTCAGATTCTGGCATCAGACGCTTTTTAAAAGTTCCCGAATTTGATAATCCGCTCGCTGTTGAAAATGTGCGGACAATTTTTGCATGGCTTTTTTTATTGACGTTATATTTATTCTGTGCTAACATTATTATAGTACGAGGTGTGTTATGACGGCGAACATAAATATAGAAATTGACGCTTCTTTGAAAAAAAAGGCGGAACGGCTTTTTTCAGATTTGGGAATGAATATGGCGACGGCTATGAATATTTTCTTGTGTCAATCCGTTCGAGAAAATCGCATCCCATTCGAGATTTCAAAAAGTATTCCCAACGCTAAAACTGTTCGCGCGATGGAAGATGTGGTCGAAGGACGCGATATGAGTCCGGCTTTTAAAAATATGAAGGATTTGGTGGATTCACTGAATGCTTGACGTCCGCTATTCTTCACAGTTTAAGAAAGATTTCAAACTTATTCAGAAGCGCAATTATCCGATTCAGGAGTTGCTTGACGTCATTGATATGCTTAGGCAGGAAAAAATTCTACCAAAAAAATATTGCAATCACGAACTTGGCGGAAATTGGAACGGCTTTTTGGAATGCCATATCCGCTCCGATTGGCTTTTGATTTACCGCATCGAAAAAAATATTTTGGAACTTGCGCTTTCTCGGACAGGAACACATTCAGATTTGTTCGGGAAATGAGCTTTCCGCGCTTTTCCCGCATGCGCCGAAAGTTTAAAATCCGCACTGAAATATTACGCAAGTCTGCTCCGCATACTTGCTATCAAGTTTCCTCTTGCTCGCGCGGCTCGCATTTCCGTCCGCAAAGCGGACGGAAACCGCGCAAAACTCGCGCGCCAATTTTAATACAAGTTTTGTCGGTGCGGAGCACCTTACCGAAAGCTCGCTCATTTACTGTCGTTTCTTTGCGAAACGACTTTTTCAAAAGTTCCCGAATTTGATAATCCGCTCGCTGTTGAAAATTGCCGAAAGTTTTTGCACGGCTTTCTTCGCCGCGTCGCCGTTCAGGTCGATGAGCCGGCGGAACGTCGCGCCTGAGATTTCCAAGATTCGGCATTCCGTGGCGGCGATGAAGTCCGCCTTGTGCGCCGCGTTCAAAAGGCAGGCCTCCTCGCCGAACATCGCGCCTCGGTCTAAGAACGCGACATTGTTTTCCGCGACGCGCCTCACGCTGCCTGAAATGATATAGTAGACTTTGTCGTCCGATGAATTCTTTTCGACGATTGTCTCGCCCGCGTCGAATTTTTTTGACGAATTGAAATTGCCGATTAAAAAATCCGGTCTGATGAAAAGCGCGCGGTTCACCGCGTTCAGCAAATCCGTCTCGTCGTGGTCTGGAAGCAGGTAGAGTTTCGCCAAGAGCAAGTCGTCGAAAAACTGAATCACGAAAACGAATTGCGCGAACACGAAAAAAAGGAAAAAGAAAATCTTCACTTCGAAAAGCAAAATCACGAGATTTCCCAAAATTCCGTAAATCAAATTGTACCGCTTGAAGTCCAAAAACACGTTCAGGAAAATGACGATTGCGATGAAAATGCCCGTGCTGAGAAAAGCCGCGAACGCGCACAGTTTCGCGGAAGGCTTTGTTCCCGTGTAAAATCTAAAACTAAAGAAAACCAAAATGAAAATCAAGACGTACGGCACGATGCTTATCGTCTTCGAAATCGAATTGAGCAAATGCGGATGGAAAGAATTCTTGAGCGCGACGAATGCGGAATTGAATTCAAGCGTCTTGAACGAAATCGAGATCACGACTAAAGCCGTCGCGCCGAGGACCAAAATCAGCTCGCCGCCGAAAATCAAAAGCTGATTCAAAACCGGACGCTGTTCGGCTTCCTTGTGGAAAATCCGCGTGATGCCTTTTTGGATGTACAGGAACAAATTCCGCGCCATCCAAAAAATCCACACGCCCAAAATTATGTCGACGATTGTCATCGAATTCGAAAAATTCACGGAATTCAAGATTTCTTTGAAATTGAAAATGCCTTCGAGGAAAGGAAGCGCGGCCACCGCATCGCGCAAGGCTTCTTTCGAAGCGTGCAGTATGCGTATCAAAATCGAAAAGACCATCAGCACGAGCGGCAAAAACGAAAACAAAAATCCGAACGCGCACGCGCTGGCGTGGCTGTCCAAGTCATTTTGCGAAGTGAAGTCGGCGGAAATGAAAAGAGCCTGCGCGAGCGAAAGGAAGGAGAATTTTTGCTTTTCGCGTTTATGCTTCATTTTGAAAAAGTATCAAATCCTCAAGGCGCGCTTTTTCGAAAATAGGCTGTAAATAAAAAACAGCGACTAACACGAGCCGCTGTTTTTCTGTGGCATCCGCGCGCACTTCGGTGGCTGCTTCAGCGTTTTTGCAAGATAAAAAAACAGCAACCACTGAAATTAAATGATGCGATAACAAAGCCGACTGTCGGACTTGAACCAACCACCTGCGCGTTACGAGTGCGCTGCTCTACCGGATGAGCTAAGTCGGCGTACTTTCACTATATCAAATTTGCAGAATTTATGCAAGTGGTTTGCACACGAAATTCAATGAATTCAATATTTACTGTTAGAATACTCTTCTGTAGCCCGCCACGACTTTGAAATTGAGCGCGCGCGATTCTCGTGCCACGTCGAGCATTCCGACTTGCAGCATCGCCTCGAACTGTGAGTTTTTGTTGAAAGGCAGTTCGACGTAAGGCGTGACAAAGACATTGAATTTCATCTCGTCAGAACCTTTGCCCTCGAACAAATCCGTAATGCCTCTGTCGGCGACCGAGCCGATGAAGTGCACGCCAAGGATTACCGGGAAACGCTTCGTTTCTATGTCGTCGAAATACAATGTCACCGCCGCTCCGACTCTGTCCGTCAGGTAGAGCAAGTCGTCGACGCTTTCTTGGTTCAGGGTGTATGCCGCCACATTTACGCCAAGGTGCTTTGCCCTGATGCGAGGCTCGATGAAAAACGATATGTCGTCTTCGTCGATTTCCAGTGAATTGCGTCCGTTGAGGACGAGATTGTTCAGCCCCGCTTGGAGAAGAAGTCCGTGCGTGTATTTGTTTCCCAGGAACATGTTTATTCCCGTGTGCAAAGTGAGCGTCTTTATCGCGATGACATAATCGTCGTCGTGCTCGCCTTTGTCGCGGATCGGCGCGCCCAATCCCGCGATGAAGTCCAGCGTGCAAATGTCCGTGGACACCGCGAGCCGGTAGTCAAGGTTGAGGGCAAGCGTTCCGCCGTCATAATTGTTCAGGTAAAGATAGAATCCGTTCGCCACGGGCGCTTTGTCGAGCCGCGCGATGTAGGAAATCCCGCCGCCCGTCGAAGAATGCAGGGGAACTCCCGAAATGTTCGTGACGCTTTTCGCCAGAGGAGAGCTGATTTGCTCCGTGCCGAACTGCCTCATCAAAAAAGTGTCCGTTCCCAACGCCTCGTATGAGCCGAAATATATCGAAAAATAATGCGTGGAAGTGATGGCCCTGCGGCTGAAAATCGCGGAAAGCTCGTGCACTTTGAAAATGGCTTCGTTGCCGTCGAAAATGTCGTCAAGCGGAAAATTTTTCGCGCGTATTTCGATTTCCGCGTGCATCGTGAACCAATCCGTAAAATCCGCCTGAAACGCGCCGAACACAGCAATGGGCAAAGTCCAATCGGAACCGCCCTCGCTCAAGCCGATTTTTCCATCAACGCCGATGCTTCCGGCCGCCACTCCGCTGAACGATGGAGTCGCGTGCAGGAGGCTTGCGCCGAAAATGGCGGCGGCGAAAACAAATGCCTTTTTAAAATTGCTCTTATTGAATTTCGAATAAAACATCACTATATAGTATCGGCGAAAGGTTTTGCTTTCTTCAGTCGATTTTTTAATTATAACATAAAATTTGTAAAGTATCAATAATGAAAAAAATTTTAAAAAAGTGAAAAAAAATCGCCTTTTTTACTTGACTTATAAAAAATAAAGTATAAAATAATAAGATATGAGTGATTATCTTGATATTAATAACGAGGAGTTGCTGAAAGATTTTTTCACCGAAGCCGAACAGCAAGTCGAGACTTTGGAAAGCAATGTCCTCGTGATAGAAAGCGACCCGACAAATCATGAAGCGATTGATGAAATATTCCGGGCGGCTCATACATTGAAAGGCGGCTCTGCCACTGTGGAGATGACAGAACTGACGACGTTTACCCATACGGTGGAAGACGTGCTCGACGAAGTGCGCTCCGACCATATCAGCGTGACAGAAGATGTCGTCGACGTGCTTTTGAATTCAATCGACGTAATCAAGGCGATGCTTGAGTCTCGCGCCAATGGCGGCGTATATCAGGAAGACGTCAGCGCCATCTTGGACAAACTGCGCTCTTTCATTCCGGAAAAAGGCGCGGAAAAAAAGAAAAGTTCTCCGCCGCCGCAGCAGTTTGCGCCAAAGCCGGTCGCTCCGCCGCAGCCTGTGGCCGCGCCTCAGAAGTCCTCCGTTCCGACTTTGTCCATGGACGAGTATCAGGAATTGCAGCGCAGTTTGCAGGGCAAGCAAAAGCTCTATTGCGTGGACGTGCGCTTCGACGAAAACAATCCTATGAACTCCGTAGGCGGAATCCAAGTGTTCGCCGCTTTGAAGGCATGCGGCACGGTGTTGAAGACCGTTCCTGATTTCGACGCGCTCTATGAAGATGAATTCTATCCCCAAGTTTTGTATTATGTGGCGAGCGACAAAGAGCCTGCCGCGATAGAAGACGTTTCTTTTTTGAGCGACGTCACTTTGAGCACGGACTGCCAGCCAGTCGCGCAGCCGTCGGGCGAGGCTTCTGCTCCGACTCCGCAAGCTGCGCCCAAGTCCGCTCCTGCTCCGCAGCCGGTCGAGCAGGCGGCTCCAAAGGCAGAAGAAAAGGCCGCCGCTCCCGCGCCTCAGAAGCCCGCTGCGGAAAAGCCCGCTCCCGCGAAAGACGGCGCATCCGCGAAAGCCGCTTCGGGAACGCACATTCAGCAAGGAACGGTTTTGCGCGTGGACTCGAAGCGCATCGACTACCTTTTGAATTTGGTTTCGGAAACGGTCATCACGAAGGCTACGTTCAATCAGTATGCCATCCAGCTCAACGATTTGCAGCTTCAGTTGCAGACTTTTTCCGCCGCTTCGAAAGAAAAGTTCCGCAAACTTTTCGATCAGCTCGCCGAATGCTTTGAACAGGTCAAAAACGGTGCGCCGGTAAAAGAAGTGTCCGACAAATTCCGTCAGGATTATTCCGACATTTTCACGACGCTTGATCCTGTCGGGCAGGGAATAAAAGACTTGAACGTGAAATTCCGTTCTTCTACGCAGAGCCTCGGCCAAGTCGTCAGCGACATGCAGGAAGGCGTGATGAAAATCCGAATGGTTCCGATCGGACAGATTTTCAACCGTTTCCCGCGAGTCGTCCGAGATTTGCAGCGCGACCTCAAAAAGAAGGTCAACCTCGTCATTGAAGGTGAAGACACGGAATTGGACAAGACCGTAGTCGACGATTTGCTCGATCCGGTAATGCACTGTGTGCGCAATTCGGTCGACCATGGAATCGAAGCGCCGGACGTTCGCGCCGCCAACGGCAAGGACGAGACTGGAACGCTTCTTTTGAAAGCCTCCAACGAAGGAAACCAAATCGTCATTCAGATTGTGGATGATGGCGCGGGAATCAATGTCGAAAAAGTCCGCAACAAGGCTATTTCCAAAGGCTTGATTCACCCGAACAAGATTCTCACCGACCAGGAGGCGTACAATCTGATTTTCGCCCCCGGATTTTCCACGGCGGAAAAAATCTCGAACGTTTCGGGGCGCGGCGTAGGGCTTGATGTCGTAAAGACGATGATTGAAAAGCTCAAAGGCACGGTTTCCGTCACTTCAGGTTTGGGGACTGGCACGACATTTACGATTAAGTTGCCGCTTACGCTCGCCATCATTCAGGGGCTTTTGGTGCGCGTCGGCCGCCAGGTTTACTCGATTCCGGTCACGTCGGTCATCGAAAGCCAACGCGTCTTGCAGGAAGAAATCAAGACCATCGACAACTACGAAGTGATGAACGTGCGCAACGAAGTCATCAGCGTCTTGCGCTTGAGCCGCCTTTTCCACATAAAGAGCACGAACAACGACAAATATTGCTTTGTCGTCATCGTGGGAACGCAGGAAAAGAAAATCGGCGTTATGGTGGATTCGCTTATCGGCGAAGAAGATGTCGTAATCAAGCCGCTGAACGACCAGTTTACGAATTCCCCGGGAATCGCCGGCGCGTCGATTTTGGGCGACGGCTCGGTTTCTTTGATTATCGACGTGAGCCAGCTTTTGGAATTGGGTGTCCAGCAGGAACTCAGCGCGCAGCAAATTAACGCAAAGAGGGCATAAAAATGGAAGATGTAGCGGTAAAAGACCAAAAAACTGACTATTTGGAAGATGAATTCGACGAAGAAAATGCGAATGTGGCCGTCGCCGATTTTCGGATGGTAACTTTTTCGCTTGCGGGCAAGGACTATGCCATCGACATTATGTATGTAAAGGAAATCGCCAAGGCAAACCGCTTTACGTATGTGCCGAACACGATGCCTTTCGTAATCGGCGTGTACAACCTGCGCGGCGACATCATTCCAATCATCGACTTGCGCAAATTCTTTGGAATCGAAGTCGCTCCTCGCGCGGAAGACCAAGTGGAAAATATGCTGATCGTGATAGTCGAAGAGCATACTTTCGGAGTTATCGTCGACAAAATCGACCGAGTGGTGGGCATTCAAAAAAGCACAATTCAGCCGCCGCATCCGATTTTCGGCGACATCAACATCAAATTCATCTATGGAATCGTCGAATATGAAAGGCAGCTTTTCGTCTTGCTTGACATCGCGCGGATTTTCAACCAAAAAATCACCGACGATGAACGGGCGGCGGCGGATATGGATGCCGTGGCAAGGGAATACGGTAACGCGGACATTCCGATGCAAATCGCGGAAAGCCAGCAGGAGAGTCCTGCGGAAGAAGCCGCTCCTGAGGAAACGCAAGTCGCGCCCGCGCCGAAAAACAATTTTGATACCGAAAAGAAATTCATAATCGACGCGCTCGCCGAGCTGAAGAAATTTTATATTTCGGACGTGAACAAGGAATGGTTCGACAGGCGGTTTGATGAATGGCTTTCCGCCCGCGGAGCGGAAAATACGCAGCTTCAAAATGTCGCGGATGCCGATGAGTTTCTCAAGCCGTTTTGGTCAAGCAATAGCGGAGCGTTTTGGACGAAGGAATTCGCCGACTCGCTGTTCACTATTTTGCCCGACAACAACGCGAAGCAGATTCTTGTCTGGAATCCGGGCTGCGGCAAGGGCTATGAGTCGTTCAGTCTCGCGTGTGTCTTGAAAAAACGCTATCCGACGTCTAAAATCAGGATTTACGCGCATGAGACGGACTTGCTGAGCATTTCGAACGCGCCGCTTTTGACTGTGCCGATTGTCGACGCGCAAGGCTGGCTCGCTCCTTATGTGCAAAAGACAGTCACGGGCGACTATGCCTTCACGCAGGAGATAAAGGACATTGTGATGTTTGAGTATCACGACATCAACAATTCCAACGCCCTGCCTATGACCGACATAATTTTCGCGCGTGATGTCGCCTCGTTCCTGCCGCTGGAAGCGCAAAAGACCGTGCTTGGCGATTTCGAGGAAAAGCTCAAAGGCAACGGAATTTTGTTCCTTGGCGAAAACGAGCATATTTTAGGTGGTATGAACTGGGGTGAAAAAACTGAAGGTTCTTTAACATATTTTAATAAACAATAAGGAGTAGGTTATGAGAGTTGAGTATATCAATCCGTTCGTTGAGACCTCGTACAGGGTCTTGAAAGAAGTTCTTGGCGGCATTGACGTAAAGCGCGGCGAACTGTCGCTCAAATCGGTGGCGATGCCGGTTATGGGCGTGGCGGCTTTGGTCGGCTTGGCGGGCGATGTCGAAGGACGCGTGCTTTTTGACATGACGTTTGAAACCGCGCTGAAAGTGGCTTCAAAAATGAACGGCGAGACTCTTACGAAGTTCGATGACTTGGCAAAGGCCACTATCAGCGAGCTGGCGAATTTGATTACGGCTCAGGCGGTGACAAAGCTCCACGAACTGGGATTCAAATTCGACTTGACGCCGCCGACTTTGTTCGCCGGAGAAAAGATGGAAATTGCGGCTTTGCCTGGCTCTGCCCAGAATGTAGAGGCGCTCATCGTTCCTTTGATTTCTGAATGTGGCGAAATTGAATTGAATGTTGCTATTCGCGAACGCGCTGAATAAAAAAGGAGGATATGAAAAAATGAGAACAGTTAGTGATTTTCCTTCAATTAACGACCGTCCGCCAGAGGGACTCAAGGATGATGGCACAAAGTTCCGCGTCCTTGTAGTTGACGATTCGATGTTTGTCGCAAAACAAATCGGACAAATCCTTACGAGCGAAGGCTACGATGTCGTGGCCACTGCGGTCGACGGAAAAGACGGCGTGGACAAGTACAAAGAATTGTGCCCCAACATCGATCTCGTTACGATGGACATCACGATGCCTCGCATGGATGGAATCACCGCTCTCGAGCAGATTATGGCGTTTGACAAAAATGCGCGCGTCGTCATGGTCAGCGCTTTGGGAAAAGAGGAATTGGTAAAAAAATCGCTCCTTTTGGGCGCGAAAAACTATATCATCAAGCCTCTCGACCGCAAAAAGGTGCTGGAAAGAATCAGCGCGTCGCTCAGATAGTTTTTGTCGCCGGGATTTGCGCTTTTCGCTTGAATCCCGGACATAATAGTTCATTTTTCTCATTTAGCAAGCGCAGGGAAGTTATTCTTTGCGCCTGTTTGTGTTTTGTCTTCATTGCGCGGAAGCGGAAAAACTCGCCTATCTACTGCGACTTTTCATTTTATTGTGAAACTGCGTTTGTGGGGAATAGGGCGCGAGGAGGAGGCTGTGGATTGCTACGCAAGTGCGCTACGCGCCCTTGCTACCGAGTTTGCTTTGCAAACTCGTACCTAATGTAGGTTCGCAATGGCAGATCGCTTTGCGACCTGAGAGTTTTGCTTTGCGAAACTCGCGCAATTGACTTGATGGCGAATTCTTTCGCGTAATAATATGAAAAATTCGGGCGGTTTTCACTTGACTAATGGGAAGATTTTTTGTAAAATATAATTTCACATAATTGCGTGTGAAAAATTTTACCAGGAGGAAAAGGTGGTCAAGATTAGACTTAAGCGTTTCGGCGCGAAAAAGCGGCCTTGTTACCGCATCGTGGTGATGGACGCTCGTTCGCCGCGCGACGGCAAATGCATCGAGGAAATCGGCATTTATCAGCCCATCGAGGCGGAAGGCAAGCAAGTGGCTTTCAAGGCGGATCGCGCGAAGTATTGGTTGAGCGTTGGCGCGCAGCCTACGGAAACGGTGCGAAGCATCTTCAGGAAGAGCGGTCTTTCTAAAGCAAGTCAATCGAACTAGTTACGGAGCGCGCTGGAATGGAAAAAGACCTGATTGAATACATTGCGAAATCATTGGTCGACGAGCCAGATGCCGTTTCTGTGACGGAAGCCGTTGGCGAACGCGGGCCGGTTTTGGAGCTCAGGGTTGCCGAAGGCGACATCGGAAAAGTAATTGGCAAGTATGGTCGAATTGCGAAGGCGTTGCGCACTGTTTTGAGCGCGTCGGCTGGCAAGGACGGCAAACGTTACGGCCTTGAAATTCTGGACTGATTGTTGATGGACTTGACTGTTGGTTTTGTCCGCGGCTCTCATGGGCTTACGGGCGAAGTGAGGATTGAAAGCGCTTCCGGTCGCTACGAGCATATCGTGGCGTTGAAGGAAGTTACGCTTGTACAAAAGGGAAATTCTGCGAAATACGCCGTGGAAAACGCGCGCCTTGCGGGAAATACTTTGTACGTCAAATTTGCGGGAGTGGATTCTCCTGAAGCGGCGAAAAAACTCAATGGAGCGGCGCTGCGGACGTCCCGCGAAAATGCCTGTCCTTTGAACGAGGGCGAATGGTATGTGGAGGATCTCAAAAATTGTTCCCTGGTTTATTTCGGGGAAGAAGACGGATTGGGAAATGATGTCGCGCCCACGGACGGCGTTCGCCAAACGAATGTGCGAAGTGTGGTGGGTTCAATCACAGACGTATTGGAAGGCGGAGCGGGCGAACTTTTGGAAGTTTTGCTCTCCGAGGATTGCGATGTTCTTAAAGAGGAAGTCAAATTGACCGCCAGCAAAAAACCGAGGACGGTTTATGTTCCGTTCAACGAGACTCATGTTGGAAAGGTTGACATTCCGAACAAGAGCGTCCAGCTGATGCACCTCTGGATCCTGGAGTAGTCCAGTGAAATTTACCGTGCTGACCTTGTTTCCGGAAATCGTGCGCGTTTATTTTGAAAGCTCAATCATGGCGCGCGCAGTTCAAAAGGGAATTGTTGCCTACGATTTGGTGAATATCAGGGATTTTGCCTTGGATAAGCACCGCACTTGTGATGACAGTCCGTATGGCGGAGGGGCGGGGCAACTTATGCTGCCTGAAGTCCTGGGAGCCGCGCTTGAAAGCGTGAAGGCCTACAAAAAGGAAAAGCGCGTGATTTACGTCACGCCTTCCGGAAAGCCGTTTACGCAAAAAGTCGCGGCAAGTTTGAGCAAAGAAGAAGAGCTTGTTTTGATTTGCGGGCGTTACGAAGGAATCGACCAGCGAATTGTCGACCGTTATGTCGACGATGAGATTTGCATCGGCGACTATGTGATGTCGAGCGGCGAGGTCGCGGCGGAAGTCGTGATTGATACTGTCTATCGGCTGATTGACGGCGTGATTTCAAGCGAATCGCTCGCGGAGGAAAGTTTTTCCGATTTGCTTTTGGAGTACCCGCAGTACACAAGGCCGCCTGTGTACAAGGGCATGGAAGTGCCGGAAGTCTTGATTTCCGGAAACCATGAGAAAATCCGAAAATGGAGGCTGAAAAAGCGCATCCAAAAAACATTCTTGAACCGGCCGGATTTGATTGCCGAGGCGAGAATGAACGGAACGCTCACTTTGGAAGCCGAAAAAATGATTGAGGAATTGGCGGAAGCAGTTTTTGTAAAACATTCCGCGAAAAAATGCAAAAAGGATCTTTGATTTTTTTTGTTTATTATTTTAGGAGAAACTGATGGATATCATAAAGACAATCGAAGAGCAGCAAAAGCGCCCAAACGCGCAGCCGTTCAATGTCGGCGACACGGTTAAAGTTTACTTTAAAATCGTGGAAGGCAAGACGGAACGCGTCCAGGTTTTTGAAGGGCTTGTGATCGCGATGAAAAACGAAGGCGCGCGCAGGACGTTCACCGTGCGAAAGATTTCGTACAACATCGGTGTGGAGCGCATTTTCCCGATTAATTCTCCGCGAATTATGAAAGTGGAAATTACGCGACCTGGAAAAGTGCGACGCGCGAAACTTTACTATATCCGCGACAAAGTCGGAAAGGCCGCCAAAGTCAAGCAGCGCGTAGGTGGAAAGGTCGCAAAGGCGATCGCCGAACGTAACGCGCGCGCCAATGAAGCCGCGGCCGTAAAGGAAGCCGCCGCGGAAAAATCGCAGGCCGAAGCCAAATAACTTTTGCTCGAATGAGCGAAGTGCAAAATGTAGCAATTCATTCTCAAAGTACCCTTTTTGGCTTTCAACAGAATGTCAGGGAGGGGGCTTTGCTTTTTGTCCGCATCCTGCAAAATCAAGGCGGCGGAAAATATCTCGCGAGTTTCGCGGGCGGGCGTTTTTTGGTCAAATCCGATGTCGCTCTCAAGGCCGGCGAAACGTTTCATGCGCACGTAAAAGTCGCGAACGGGAACGTTTTTTTGCTTCCACAAAATGGGGAGGCTCGAATTCTCGGTGCGAATGCGATTTCCGTGCACAATTTCAATTTTCAAAGTCCCGAAGCGAGCGCGTTTTTGGCGAGTTTCGGTTTGCCTGCCGACGGCGTTTCGCAAAAAATCCTGCAATTTTTGATGCAAAGCGGCGCGCGGCTCGATGCCGCGTTGATGAAAAAGGCGCGCCGTCTTGCCGCGAAATTTACCGGGCGCGAAATCGATGCCGCCGAAAGCGCGATTCTTTTGGAACAAAACGGATTTGATTCGGAAGATTTCCTTGAAGAAATCATGGAACTGCTCGACGGCGGTTTTCAGGAAAAGGAAAGTGAAAATTCGCATGGTGGAAATGAAAATCCGCGCCGCGAAAATTCAAATGAAAATTCTGCGGAAGAGAAATCCGACGAAGATTTAAATGTAAAAAAATCAAATGAAAATTCAGGCGACGGAAATTCGGACAAGAATTCTGGGGAAAAAAATAATCGTGATTTTGAAAACGATTTGAGCGACGGCGCGATTTCAAAAAGTGCGACGCTTCAAGACGAGCCGGAATTGGAAAACGAATCGGAATTTTTTTTGCGGCAATGCGCCGAGGAGATAAAGCGATTTTTTTCTTTCGCGCTTGGAGGCGATTTTCAAGGCGGTGAAAAAAATGATTCGATTTTGCAGGATTCGATTTTGCAAAAATCTGATTTTCAGAAAAACGGGAATCCGCGTGAAGAAAAAATTACCGAAAAAAAAATTTTGCGAAAATCGGATTTTCAAAATTCAAATTTCAGCGCGACAAAAGTTGGCACGACAAAGTTCGGCGCGAGCGATTTTTTTCACGGCGAAAAACTCGGAAAAAATTTTTTGGCATTTTTCAATCAGACGGCTTTGAAGTCGCAGGGAAAAGAGACGTGGATTTTTTTGCCGTTTGAATTTGAAATGAATTCGATTCGAAAAAATGGCGACGCTGTGCGCGGCGCGGGCGTTTTTCGGATTTGCTTGGATTTGGAAAAAAATCTCGCGGAAAAAATTGCGATGAATTTCAAATTCGCTGGAAAAAATGTGCGTTTTGTGATATACTTTGAGGACAAGAAAGTATGCCGCGTGCATTTTTCGTTTGAAGGCTTTGAGGAAGAAGCGGCGGCGAGAAATTTGGCGCGGATTTTCGGCGAAGGCGTGGAAGTGCGCGAGATTTCGTCCGAGGAGTTTTCATCGTATGGAACGGAAGATTTGCCGCTTCCGTCCGTGGAGGGATTTGCGTGATGCGCGAACTGAAAAAAGCCGTGGCGTTGAAATATCCCGAAGGCGCGAGCGCACCGTTCATCGCCGCGAGCGCGAAAGGATTTTTGGCGGAAAAGATGCTTGAAGTCGCCGCCGAAAAAAAAATCCCCGTCACGGAAGATGCCGCGCTTGCCGATTTTTTGAGCGTGCAGGAAATCGGACAGGCGATTCCCGAAGAGACATGGGAAGCCGTGGCGAAAATCTTCGCGTTCGTCGTGCAATTTGGCGCGAACAAATGAGATTTTCGTTTTCGCATTGCGAGAGCGATTTGCATTTATGGTTAAAGACAAAAAGAAAATCGGAAATGCAGGAGAGGAACGGGCGGCGTGTTTTTATGCGGAACGCGGCTTTGAGATTGTGGCGAGAAATTTCCGCACGAAGCACGGTGAAATCGACATAATAGTGGCGAAGGAGGATTTGATTGTTTTTGTCGAAGTGAAGACTCTTCCCGGCGGAGATGCCGACACTTTGGCGCACGAACTGAATGCGACCAAGCAGCGCAAAATTATAGAAAGTGCTCAATTTTTTTTGGAAAAACATCGAAAATATAATAACAGCATTGTCCGCTTTGACGCAGTTGTGGTGGATATGCCGGGCGTCGATCCGGTCTACCTTATAGAAAACGCTTTTTCGGAAATTTGAATGGGCACGATTTTGAAATGCGAGTCGCATAATGTCGATGAGAAATTCGACGGAATGGAAAAAATTCCTCCTCGCTTGCTTGAGTTGCGGACGAAGATTCACGATGTGTCGTATGTCGACAACGCGATAAATCGAATCGCATTTGTTTTGAGCAGGAATTTGATTGACGATCCAGAGGAATTGAAATTTACTTTTGGTTGAAAAAATTTTAAAGACGGTATGTTATGACAAGAAACGAAAAAAGAAACCGCAGGTCGCGGGACAAGGGCGCGTGGAACAATTCGCAAGGGCGAGGTGCTTCTCGCCGACATTTTGGACTGAATGTGGAAAGTTCCGAAGATATCGCGGCGCGTGAAAATGCCATCCGCGAATTCAAGTCGCGTGAGACAGTTTGTCCCGCTTGCGGAAAACCTATAGCGGATATGTCGGAAGCCATCGCCGACAAATCCACTGGCGCGCCGATGCATTTTGACTGCGTTTTGGAAAGGCTGAAATCGCAGGAAAAGACCGCGCCGAATGAGCAAGTCGCGTACATTGGGCAGGGACGCTTCGCGGTGATTCGCTACGAAAATTCGCACGATACGAAAAAATTTACGATTGCGAAGACCATTGACTGGGAAGACAAAAACAAGCCCGCGACTTGGCGCACGGAGATGGCCGACTTATATTCTAAAGTGAAGTAAAAGTCGCAACTCTTCGAGTTGCTGCCGAGTTTTTCTTTGCTCGCAATGCTCGCATTTTGTTCGCATCGCTCGCAAAAGCAGAAAAACTCGCTTTGTAATTGTTCAGCATTGGTCGCAACTCTTCGAGTTGCACACGAGTTTGCGCTTTGCGCAAACTCGTGCAATTCATTTTTGACTATTTGTTATTCTGCGCTCGCTTTCTTTCCCGGCACAATCGATGAAATCTCATTGTCGTACATCGCCTCCGCGAAAACGGCGGGAATGAAATATTCTCCGCTGTAGACGGCGGTGGCCGCGAATGTGAATCTTGCGCTCGCGCCTTCCCGCAAGTCGAAGTAGGTGAAAATATTGTCGTCGCGGATGTCTTGGTAAGTGAACGCCTGCGTCGATGTGCTTCTGGAGTCGGCGGTGATACGCTCGTTCGCGATTTCCCAGCAAGTCGGAATCGGCATCGTGAGCGCGATGTTATTGACGTTCGCGCGCGTCGTGTTTTTCACACTGAGATTGATTTTGAAGCTTTCGCCGATTTTTATGTTCGCGGGATTTAGCTCGCGTCCCGAATTCGAGACGTATTTCACTTCGAGCGAAAGTCCGTCCGAACGCGGATTTTCTTTTCCGGGAATCGAGATTCCTTGCGAGACGAAAGTTCCGTACAATGTTTTTTTGCCCGTGTTTTCGACTCGCGCGGATTGTGTCTGCGTTTGGCTTGAAGCCACTTCTTCCACGGCGACTGCGCCTTCGATTGCGCCGGTAATTGTCTTTCCCGCCGCGTCGATTTTGTATGAGACTTTTTCGCCGACTTGATTTTTGTAAAGCGGCAAAAGCGAAATGAGACTCCACGCGATTTCCTGCGTGCTCAGCCATTCATTTCCGCTCAAAGTTTCAGCCACTTCTTTCGCGATTTTGTCAGCGTCGCCGTTGTCGATGGCAAGGCATGCGAAAAGATACATCGCCCGTTCGCGCACGCTCGAATTGAGAGAGCCGCCGGTTTGTCGGAATTTGTTCTGCGTGAATTCAAGACCGCGCAAAAGCCGCATTGCCGCGCTTTTTTGTCCGGACAAAGAATACGCGCAAGCGAGCATGATTCGCGCGGAAGTGTTTTGCGTTCCCGCCACTCCGTCGGAAAGGCGGTTCATCGAGGCGATGTCCGCGCGTCCTCCCAGCGCGAGCACGAAAAGCCTGTAGGCTTGGACTTCCGTGCCGTTTTCATACGTGTCACTCGCATAGACGTTCCATGATGCCGCGTTTTGCGCGATGTAGTCCAAAAGGTCGTTCAGGAAATTTTCATCGACATCGTAGCCCGCGTTTTTCGCCTCCAGTTCAAAGTGGGTGGCGTAACAAGTGCCCCAAGCGTTCGGGACATTTCCGCCCGGCCAATACGCAAGCCCGCCCGAAGATGTCCGGTAATTTTTGTGCCGCTTCAAAACAGAATTGACGTTCTCTTTTGTTTCTTCGATTTGCTTTGAAGTGAGCTTCAAAAATCCCGAAAGATAAAGCTGCGGGAATCCGCCCGAAGTGATTTGCTCGATGCAGCCGTGTGGATAGCGGATGAGAGTCGAAAGCCTTTCGTTCATGTTCATTTGCGGAAGCGTGGAAAGTTCGATGGTGTTTTGAATCGTTCCGATTTGCGCCGTGCTTTCGATGCCCGCGTCAAAAACTTTGCCCGGCTTTACGGTGAACGCCTGTTGCGCGGTGACGGGAATTCCTCGGCTTTCGACGATGATGGGAACGCTCGCTGTGGTTTGCGCGCCGTTCGTTTTCGCAGTGAAAGCGAAATCCGCCGTGCATTGCGAATTCGTTTTTATCGCGAACGTGATGACCGCGTTGTCGGAAGAGGGAATTGTTACTGTCTTAGAATTCTCTCCGACCGTTTGCGCTCCTGTAACTTGCATGGTTACAACAGTTTCCTGCTGCCTTTGCGTTCCGTTGAAAACGGTTACAGGAATTTGAATCGTCTCGTCCACGCCCAAAGTGCGCGGGAGAGACGGCTGTACCATGAGGTCGGTTTTGACTTTTACGGATTTTTCCGCGGAGCCATACGCGCCATTTTTTCCCGCGATGACGATTGCGCGGACCGAGCCGATGTAGCCCGGCATTTCGAATTCCGTCGCTTTCTTTTCGCCGGCTTTCAGCGTGAAAGGTCCGAAGAATTTGACGACCGGCGCGAATCTGTTCGCGTCGAGCGCAGTTTTGCTTGCAGCATCGGCATCGCCGCCGCCGATCGCGAGCAGCGTCTCTAGTTTTCCGGAATACGCGTTCATCACATATTTGTACAAATCGTAGCTCGAAATCATCGATGCTTCTTTTTTGTAAAATTCGTCGCGCAAATTCGGCGCGTGGAAATTTGTCAAGCCCAAAAGTCCGTCGTCGACTACGGCGAGCGTGTAAGTCATCTCGCGGCCGCGCTTTTCCGAAACGCTTATCGAACATTTTTTGTGCGGCTCGAAGCTTTCCGCCGTCGTGATTACAGGCTCGAGCAGCGTGGCGGGATTTTCCACTTTTATCGGAACGACTCCGTACAAACGAATCGGAAGGCTGTTCGCAGTCTGGGCGTGCGGCTGCAAAAGCGTGATGTGCGCGTAGACGTTCGGCGACATCTCCTGCGTGAGCGGAAGTTTGTAGGAAGTGGTTTCGTTCTTCGTTTCAAGCCATTCCTGCTTTAAAATCTCGCCCGACTTTTCTATCGTGACGAGCGCACGCGCGCCGCTTCCCGAAGAGAAATTGATTTGCGCGCTTTCGCCGACGGCGTAATTCTTTTTGTCCGTCAAGAGCGTGAGCATCGCCGCGCCGTCTCCGCCGTTTTCCTGCGCGCGCCCCGCCCAGTTCGGCCAGTCGATGTAGACGATTTTTCCCGCGCTGTGCTTCGTTCCGTCGGAAACCAAGACAAGATATCGTCCCCAAGAAGGGTAGTCTATGCGGAAATCGAAGCTTCCTTTTCCATTGTCTATGTGGACTTTGCCATTGTTTACGAGCGACGAGGATTCGTATGAAACATATGTGGCGTTTGTGAGCGCGTCTTTTTCCCACCACCATTTCCATTCGAGTTTGTAGATTGCATAGTCAAGTTCGGCTTCTTCAATCGGATTTCCTTGCGCGTCAAGCAAAACGACATCCGCCCTTTGCGCCTGGTCGGTCAAAAGCATTCCACGCGCCGCGTCGCCTTTCGGAGTCTTTATTCCGCAATATCGCTCATAAGGAGAGAACACGAACGACTTCGTTTCCGCCGAGAACGCGCCCGAAGGCTCGAAGATCCGGCTGGTGTAGTTGGCGCGGAGTTTGCCCGGAAGTTTTTCACTTGACTCAAGTTCGGTGGAAAAATTGACTTGTGAATTCGCATCGAGATTTCCTTCCCAAACAGTGTCGCGGCTTGCATCAAAAGTGGCGCGCGGATTCGTGAACGAATATTCGGAATAGCCGCCAAAATTGTTTTCGCTCCTTGAAAAATTCACCGAAACGTCCGCCTTGTAATTCGGAGTTTTCGCTCCGTGAAGCCATTCGCCCTTCAATGTAAAAGTGTTCCGCCCTGCCGTCAGCAAATCGCTCTTGCTTTCAAGTTTTACGGAAAGCTTGTTCGGTACGACGGTCTCGATTTTCAGCGAGCGACTCCATTCCGCGCCGCCGATTTTCACTCGCGCAATGTAAAATCCAGTCGGCGCGTTTTCGTCCGTCGAAGTTTGAATCGGATAAAAGCCGTTCACGTTTTCCTTGATTGTGCGGCTTTCGACAAGTCGTCCGCTCGGATCTTGCAATTCGAACGTGGCGGGAAAATCTTTTGGAATCGTGCCTTGCAAGTCTTGCAAAACGAAAGTCAGGTAAAGCGTGTCGCCCGGTCGCCAAACTCCGCGCTCGCCATAGATGAAGCCCTTCACGCCGTTCTTCGCCTTTTCGCCGCCGGTTTCAAAATGGCTCACGCTCAATTCCGTTCCGCCGGAAAGTTTGAGGAAAGAATTTTGGTTCGACTTTTTCGCGAACACCGCGAAGGCTTCCGCGTCGGGATTTTTGAAAACCGCGCTTCCGCTGGAATCGCTCTTCGCCGTGGCGAGCGTTCGCCCCACATAATTTACGAGCGAGATTTCCGCGCCGGAAATCGGGGACGCGCTCTTCAAGTCCGCCGCCGTGACATAGATAGTTCCGTTCGTGTCTTTTTTCGCCAAAAGCCCGATGTCGGAAACAAGCACGTTGCGCTCAATCAAAATCGCGCTGTTGTAGTTCGTCATGTAGAACGCGGGGTGGCACGGATCGTCGTCGTACTGCCAATAAGTGCGCCGCTTTTCATACGGCATGTCATCGGTGTAGTCCCAATAACTTTTTTCGCCTTGCTTGTTGTAACCGCCAATTGTGTCGTCAGGCATCGGCAAGTCGGAAAAATCCTCGTGGTTCCTGTTGCATGCATATTTTACGTTTTGCTTTCTGAAGCTCACGCGAATCTGGAACATTCCGCCGGGATATTTTTTCGTCAGCTCCGAAACGTCGATTCCTGTCGTCACGGTGCGGTTTTTCATTTCGCTTTTCCATTCAAGCGGAACGTTCTTCTCCCAGACCGGCTCGCCCACGCGGTACAGTGAATTTTTTCCGTCGAGTTCATTGTCCTGCAAAAATTGCGTGATGTTCCAGTCGTGAATCAAAAATGCCTGAATCAAAAGTCCGCTCAGGTTTTTTGTCTGCACGGCGAGAATGCTTTCCTGCGAAGTCGGAATTATCACCGCGCTTGAATTGCTTTGCGCAAACTGAACGCTCGGCAAACTCCACGCCTCGTTTTTCGTGGTGACAGTTTCGCCAAGCGCGAGCAACGCGCCGTCCGCGCTTCGGATTCCGCTTTCTATTTGCACTTCCGAAAAATTCGAAAAATCGTTTTCACTGTAAATCGTGAGCACATTTTTGTTGACATTCACGCTGAAGTCGTCGCCCGTTTTTGAAACTGTTTTTATGAAAGCCTTGATGTTTTGCGACGGATCGAGCGGCTTTGAAAAGCTCAAAATGATTTTGTTTTTCTGCGATTCGTTCACGTCGAAAATCACGAAATCGTCTTTCGCGGGAATCCTGAAATTCTTTTTGCCCGCGCCGTTCTCGCCGCGCCGCCTTTTCGCGCCGAGCGAAATTCCGTTCCAAGAAATTTTCAGCGACTTGAATTTTTTTCCGGGCCTGATTCCGCCGATTTTAAAATGAGATTCAACTTTTTCCGAATTGAATTCTGCCACATTGCCCCAATAAATTTTCGGCTTTCCAAAAAATCCGAATTTCGCTTTGAGTGATTTTTGCAGTTGCTTTTGGGAAGCGGGAATGTCGGTGAAAAAAGTTCCGCCGAGCGTGAAATCTTTTTCGTCGTCCGAAAGCGTAAAAGATTCGAATTGCACGTCGCATTGCGCGCTTTGCGTAAAATATTTGTGGACATAAACCGCTTCTTCTGAAAGCGCGAAAAGCTTCGCGCAGTCCGCCACAAGCGTGATTTCCTGTTCCGCGCGGTACGGCTTGCTCGGCGAAAAGGACGCGCGTTTTCCCGAAACGCTCCACGAGCCTTTTTGCGCCGGCACGAGCGAAATCGCATCCGCGACATTCGCGTCGTCCGGGATTTCGTTTGAAAATTCTATGATGATTCGATCAAGCCGCCCGAGACTTGTTCCGCCGATTTGCGAGACAAAGCCCTCGCCGCGCTCAAGCGACTGCTCTGAAAAGTGCGCAGTTTTTTTCGCGCATCCAAAAATGAAAAATGGAATTAAAATAAAGGAAAGAAATCTTGCTTTCATAAAAGCATTCTATCAAAAATCCTGAAGTTTTGCAAACGCTTTATGCCAACTGCTGAAAAAATAAATAGAAAAATTCTTTTTCATCTTGCAACTATTTTGCGTGAGAAATTTCAAGTGATAAGCAACAGGTGGCGGAAGTTGAGCCAGTCGAAATCTCGTCGCTTTTTATAAGGAAGACCTCTCCATATCTTAATTGCAATCAAGAATAAATAAAACACTGTCTTTCCCCGCAATGTCACATCGTCTTTCATTACAATGACACAAAGCCTTACCCGCTAATAACACACTGTATTTCTCGCTGTAATGATATATGCGAACCGCCTATTGTTGACTGTGTGAAACGCCTATTATTAAATCTCTAACACCGCTGTAACAGAATGTGTGCATAGGGTAAGGCAAAGTTTTGCACTAGACTAGGACAAAACTTTCCGTTAGGGTAAGACAAGATTTTGCGGCAACTAGGGCAAGGTTTAAAGTGAACGGCTAAAATTGCGCCGTTTACTTTAACGCGAGTTTTGTTCCAAAATTCGCTCATTTACTGCGATTTTTCGCTTCGCTACAAAATCGCAGAATTATTTCACTAATCCAAAACGCGACATCCGTGTCGTTATGGAGAACCAGTGAATCTTAGCATTGCGTGTGGCTAAAAACTTCAAGAACGCGTGGACTTCCGCATTTGCGCCTGCAAGTTCTTCCCACACCTTTGAATTATTGTGCCGACCCTTTTAGCCGCTCAATTTCAGCTTTCAGCGCGGCGATTTCTGCTTGGTCTGCGGCGAATTGCTCTGCGCGACCTTCCTCGTAGCCTTCTTTCCGTCCGCGTTCGCGCAGTTCTCTTGCATGGACGAATTCCTTTCGCCACGGCTCGTTGTGGCGCGCTGTCATTACCGCTTCCATGATTTCCTCCGTATGTTCAGGAAATGACTTCCTGCCATTTCCTGAACGTCGAGTTTGCGCTGCGCGAAAACTCGCAGAATGGCTCACCTGATCCAAAACGCGACATCCGTGTCGCTATTGAGAACCAGTGAGTCTTGGTATTGCGAGTGGCTAAAAACTTCAAGAACGCGCGGACTTCCGCGTCATCTTTTGCCAGTTCTTTCTACGCCTTTGAATTATAATACACTTTGCGGGTTTTGTACATACGTCGCTTCGCGCCGTTTGCCTAGCGGAAATTATTTAAATCGTCGCTCACGCGACTTGGGCATCAACTTTTTCATTCGCGGCGGGATTTTCTTCGCAAACTTGTCGGACGGTATAGCGTGGCAGATTTAGTCCAAACGGGTCGCTCGTGCAGATGAAGACGACGAATGACTCTGGCAATTTCTCGTACCTTTGCCCTTTGGCGAGGCAATCCAAGTCCATCATTGCCTGGTAGTACCGCGCTCTTTTCGGCAAGTCGGCTTCCCTTGTCGTCTGCATTTCAAGGTCGAAAATCCTGCCGCTACCCTTCGCGACGACATCAAGCCTCACGCCGCGCGACTCGATGTCAATGTCCAACGTTTCCTGCTTGTGCGTGTATTCAATTCGTTCCACTTGGATTCCGAGCAGGATTTCAATCACGCGCCGGCAGATGTGCTCGTCGTTCTCCATAATTTTGCAGAAAAGAAAATCATACGTCGGGCAAGCCCGCCGTTTTGCTAGAGGAAATTTATTGTCATCGCTTACGCGATGTGGCAATCAGTAAAAAACAGGTCTTCCTTGGAATTAAGCATCGCAGGAAAGTTCAGTTTCTGAGAATGTTGGAAACCGCGATTTTGCAACGGAGTGCCTCGCAACGAGTATGCAAGCCGAAGGCTTGTTATCGAAGTTTCAAGCGAAAATCGCAGTCCAACAAGCAAGTTCGCGCCATCCATGCGGACTCCTCTCATAACTCCTTGTATATAAAGTATGAATTTTTTGCATTTTATTTGATGTAACGAGCGATTTTTTGTGCTTTTTTTTGTCATTGATAGGTGAGTTTTCATGGTTTTCTGTAGATTGCTTCGCCTTCGTCTCGCAATGACGATGGGCGGTGGGTTGCCTCATCCCTGTGCGATGCGCTCAATCACATGAATGTTTGAAGTTTTCGCTTTTTGCACGGAAAACTACTTGCCTTGAATTTGTTTTTGTGATATGCTTTTTCTATTATATTTATAGGAGTATGACAAAAGCCGCACAAATAGCGCGACTTTTGTCAACTTAAGTTTGTCCAGTTGCGTCGCAACTTGCCAAACTTGTTATATACTGCGTTTTTCGCTTCGTTGCAAAACGCACTAAAAAGTCAAGGGCGAAATTGCAATTTCGCTTTTGACTTTTTATTAAGGAGTTGCTTTATGATTTTTCCTTTGGACAAACTCGTGAAATTTGATGGCAATATCTATGAAATCACTGTCGCGTCGAACAAGCGCGCCTACCAAATGTCAATGGTAAAAGATCCCCTTATCGAAGAAAACCACGACAAGGTCGTGTCTTTGGCGGCGGCGCAGCTTTTCGGAAAAGAAGTGACGTATCGCATCCAGTCTGCGAACTAGGCGCGCCGTTTCACTTGGATAAAAAAGTTTTCGTGATTTTCGCGCCGACCGCCACGGGCAAGACGGAATTGCTCTTCCGTCTTTTTTCCGATTGCACCAGCCCTTTTCGCATAATCAGCGCGGATTCCATGCAGGTTTACCGTGGCTTGGACATTTGCAGCGCGAAGCCTTCTTTGGCGGAACGCTCGCGCCTCGAGCATTTCCTTGTCGACATAAAAAATCCCGACGAACAGTTTTCTGCCGCTGAATTCGTGGAGCGCGCCGACTCTCTGTGCGATGACTTTCTTTCGCGAAATTTGATTCCGGTGGTTTGCGGCGGGACGGGCTTTTACGTTCGCTCGTTTTTGCTCGGGCTTCCGAAGACTCCGCCGGGCGACGAGCAAGTGCGCGCGAGACTGAAAGGCGATGCCGAAAAATTCGGCGCGGACGCGATGTGGAAAAGGCTTTTTTCTGTGGACGAAGAAAGCGCGCGCAAAATAAATCCCGCCGATTTGTACAGGATTCTGCGCGCGCTTGAAATCCACGAACTTACGGGAAAGCCGCGCGCGGAGTTCGCCGTCCGGGAAATTCTCCGCGAAAAATATGATTTTAAAATTCTCATTCTTGAGCGCGACCGCGAGGATTTGTACGAAAGGATTGACGCGCGCGTGGAAAAGATGTTTGCCGCCGGCTTGGAAAATGAAATCGCGAATTTGGCGAAAACATATCCGCCCGATTCGCCCGGAATGAAAGCCATCGGCTGCAGGGAATTTTTCGAAGGCGGCACGATTCAGGAAATCAAGGCCCGAATCAAGCGCGACAGCAAACGCTATGCCAAAAAGCAGTACGTTTTTATGAAGGGCATTCCGAACGCGAAGACAATCCACATTCCGCGAGGCGCGGACTTTTTGCAGGAAACACTTGAATTTTTTTCGGAATAGTTGTGTTTTCAGAAAGTCATTGAAATTTGTTGACAGAATGCAAAAAAAGTAATAAAATTTCATTACTATGCGTGATAAAGATGTGGATTGGGATGACGACAAAGCGAAAAAAAACATCAAAAAGCACGGCTTGAGTTTTGACGAAGCCCAAAAAGTCTTTAAAGATCCGAACGCAATAGAAATTTTCGATGGGAAAAATTCGACGATTGACGAAGAGCGATACATAGTAATCGGCAGAGTCAATGACAAAATAGTGGTGAATGTCGTATATACTGACAGAAACGGAAAGCGGCGGATCATAACCGCTCGTTTTGCAGTAAAAGATGAATGGAGGATGTACTTTGCAAAGCTTAGAGAAAATGCTTGAAGAATACGAAAAAATGGCCGTTCCCGATGAAAAAATTGATTTGTCAGACTGCCCTGCATTGACAGAAGAACAGTTGAAAAACGCAAAGCCCTTGCATCCGATAAAATCGAAGAGCAATGGCAAGCTTGTTATGATGAGGATGAACAACGCGCTTGCCGAGCATTTGGAAGAGATTGGCGACGAATGGGAAAGCAAAGTCAACGATGTCTTGATGAACGCCTACGCGATGGGGCAGATTTGATGAAAATCGTCTAAAATCCACATTCCGCGCGGCGATGATTTTCCGCAAGAAACGCTTGAATTTTTTTCGGAATAGTGGTATAATCGCTTGATATGTTGTTTTTGTGCCTGCTTTTTCCGCTGGGATTTTTGATTTGGTGTCGAGCGCAAGGCTTTGAAAAATTTCCGAAATTCGCGCTGATTGCCTTTACCGGGCTTTTTCCCTCGGCGGTTTTTTGCGCGTACAAATATTTTTTCTCGCCGTTTTATTATTTGACGCAAGATTCTTTTTTGATGAATTTCTTGTATTATTTTTTGACGCAAGCCTTTGTTCCGCTTGCGGTTTTGACAGTCGTGTTCTTTTTGATGGACGGAAAAGATTCCGTGCAGGACAGGCTCGCGAACATTTTTCCGTTCTATGCCGGATTCTATGCGATTTATATTCCATTCATAGTTTTGTGCAAAGACGTTCCGTATCCGTTTTTCGCGCTTTTCGCGAAGCCCGCGATTTATTTTTTCATGCTGGCGTCCCTGCCGAAACTGTGCGGGGGGCTTTTCGAAAGGCAAAGGACGAACGTAAAGTCTTCAAAAAAAATATGTTCGATTTTCGCGCTCGCCGCCGCGATTTTGCTTCCGGCTATAATCGAGTCTCTTTGGACTCTCGGCGTTTCCGTGTTTCTTACGGTGTTTTTGACGCTCGCATATGTGGCTTTCACGGCGGCGTTTTCCATAATCGACAAATGAATTTCGCACTTATTTGCATCTAAACTTTTTTTTTATTTTGCCGAAAATGATGGTATGAACAGTTTTTCGCGGTCAGTAGATTTGTTGCAGAGGGCGCTCGACGTGAATTCGTTGCGCTACCAAGTTACGGCGAACAACATCGCCAATTCCGAAGTGCCGAATTTCAAGCGTTCCACGGTGAATTTCGAAAGCGAATTGAAACGCGCGTTCGAGTCGCAGGAAAACGCCCGCAATTCGTTCGACTTGGCTCGCACGGATTCCAAGCATCTTTCGATTCACAATGTCATTGATCCCGCATCCGTAAAGCCGCGCCGCACGGTGGACTGGGCTTCCACGGAAAATTCGAACGGCAACAGCGTCAACGTCGAGACCGAGGCAATGAACGTCATCAAGATTCAGATGCAGTACAGGCTTTTGAGCCAGCTTGAGAATTTTGAATTCAGCCAAGTGCGCACGGCGATGCAGCCGAACCGATAGCGAAATTGCAATTTTGCGAATAGGATTGGGGCAAGGTTCGCGCACGTTTTGAACTTTTGACTTTTACGGAAGAATGTCAAAAATCTGTGCTAAAATTGCGCGCGGATTTTTGACTCGAGTTTTCTGCGAAAACTCGTCTATCAAAAAGGAGACATGATAAAAACGCCGCTGAAATAGCGCGTCATTTTTATCATCTAAAGTTTGCGTTGCAAACTTTGTCATATACTTGTGCGCGTCGCAACAAGTTGCTTACCGCGCATACTAAAAAGCACTCGCGAAATTGAAATTTCGCTCTTGACTTTTTATGGGAGAAATTATGGGAATTTTTTCTAGCATAAACATCGCTTCCACAGGATTGAGCGCGGAGCGTCTTCGCACCGATGTCATCTCAAACAACATCGCGAACGCTTCCACGACCCGCACTCAGGAAGGCGGCGCGTTCAAACGCTCGCGCGTGATTTTCCAGCCTGTGAGCGATTCGAATCCGACGTTCCGCACTCCCTATCTTCCCTCGAATTTGGACAACGGCCCCGGCAAGGGCGTGAAAGTCCGCGAGATTGTGAAGGACACTTCGGAAGGCGTTTTCGTCCACGATCCCGACCATCCCGACGCGATAAAAAGCGGACCGCACGCGGGCTATGTGGAAATGCCGAACGTGAAAATCGTGAACGAAATGGTGGACTTGATTTCCGCCTCGCGCGCCTACGAAGCGAACACCACGGTAATCGAAGGCTCGAAAGAAATGTTCAGCGCGGCGTTGGAAATCGCACGGTAAATCGAAGTTTGATAAAAAGTGCTTGAAATAGTGGCAGCTTTTTTGGGAAAAGCAAAAAACTGTCTGAAATGTCGCCAGTTTTTTGCTTGACAAGTTCGCGCTTCGCCCGAACTTGCTTATAAACTTGTCCGCTCGCGCGGACGCAAAATAAGAAATTTCAAAATTGACATTTTGAAATTTCTTATTTATGGGAGGAAAAATGAAAATCAATGAAATGCAAGTCCTTCAGATGAAGGGCTTTGAAAATGTTCAAAATACGAATCCTCTGAAAAGCGCGCCTTATGTGAATCTGCCTTCGGCGGCGGAAGAGAATCAGCGGCTAAATGAAAAGTCTTTCGGCGAATTCCTGACGGATGCCGTGGCGCAGATGAACAAGCAGCAGACGAATGTGGCGGCGATGGAGCAGCAGCTCGTCACCGACCCTGACAGCCTCGACATCCACGACGTTACGACCGCGATGGCGAAGGCGCAGATGTCGATGACGCTCGCGAAGACCGTCGTGGACAGAATCGTAACCGGCTGGAATGAAATCACTACGACAAGATAATTTATTGTAGAAAGCGGGCATGCGGCGGATTCCTTCAAAACCTTTTGCATCCCGCTCAATTGGCGCAGAAAACTCGAAGTTACCATCGGCGACACCATTTTAGTCGTCGATGGCACACACTCATTTCTTTTTTTACAAAGAGCAAATCAAGAATGCGGCTGCGTTTTCAGCTCGACATTGTACTTCATTTCTTCGATGTTCGTTATGGTCATGGAGTTTTCGAAAATTTGCAGTTTTTTCTTTGAGACCAATTTGCTCAGCTCGTCTTGGACTTTTTCCGGAGAAAGCCCCGTCCATTGAACGATGTCCTGCGCCTTGATGTTGAACGAGCGGGATTTTTCCGTCTTGCGCACGGAAAGCCCCATCTCGTCGTATATGCAGAAGACATCGTAAATTCGTATGAGCGGATCTTTCAGCGTGAGTATTCTGACCCTGCGCTTTTGGTCGTATATTCGCTTGCAAAAAAGCTTGAGCAGGATGATGGCGATTTGCGGATTTCCGGTCACGAGGATTTCAAAATTTTCTTTGTTGAATTCAAGGCATTGGACGGGGCCTGCCGCCATGCAAGTCGCGGAACGCGGCGAATTGTCGAGAATCGCCATTTCTCCGAAAAATTCGCCTGGCTTCAGGATGTCGAGTTTGCTCATGCTTCCGTTCACGCATTTGACTAGCTGCACTTCGCCGCTTTGAATCAAATAGAAAGAATCGCCCGGCTCGAATTCGCAGATTATCACTTGTCCGCTTTCATATTTTTTTTGAAAACGCTCGAACGCCGGAAGGGAAAAATGCGCCAACGCTCCAGAGGCGTTCGAAAGACTCTGCGCCGAATATTTCGTTTCGTCTTTTTTATCCCTTTTTTCAAAAAGCAGTTTCGCGTCGGCATAAAGCTTTGCCACTCTTTCGGTTTCGTTCGTGTCCGGAAAAAGCCTTAGATACTTCAGGCACACGTCCATGCAAGCCCTGTGTTGCTCGTTTTTATAGAACGAGACCGCCACGGAAAGCATTCCTTCTTTTTGGTTGAGTTCCTCTTGGTGCGCGAGGAGAGCCTTTGTCTTTTTGTGCATTCCTCGGAGTTGTCCCGAAAAGACGCGCAGCATTTTGTAGACGACTTGCTGATTGTTGCTGAATATCATTTCGAATTCCTGCACGGTCATCGAAATCACAATCGAATCCTGAATGACGGTGGCGGTCTCTTCGCGCGGAAAATGCCCCAAAGCCGATTTCGCCCCGAAAAATTCGCCCATGTTCAATTGTACGGTCATGGGATTGCCAGTCTCAATGTCGGTGGAAGAAAGAATCACCGCGCCTTTTTGGAGAATGAAAATTCGCTCATCATTGTCGTTTTCAAAATAGATTATCGAGCCTTTGTTATATTGGACTGCCTTGGGCATTGCGAACTCCCGACTAAAAAAATATCATCTGAATATTCGAAAATTGTATCATAAAAGCCAATTTTATGCTATACTATGATTGGGAATTTTTGAAAAATTATGATTGACTTGCACACACATTCTACGGCTTCCGACGGCGAGCTTCGTCCAGCCGATTTGATCGCGCTCGCGAAGGAAAGCGGAGTGTCGGTTCTCGCGCTTACGGACCACGACACTTTTTCGGGGTTGGAAGAAGCGGAGACGGCTGCGAAAAATGCCGAAATCGTTTTTGTCCCGGGAATCGAAATCAACATTTCCTGGGCAAGCGGCGAGTTTCATCTTTTGGGCTTGGGTTTGAAATCAATATGTGAAGAACTCGTTCAAATCACGCGCGCGCTTCAAGACGAACGAAAGACGCGAAACCAGAGAATTCTCCAGAAAATGGCGGAAGCCGGATACGACGTGAATTACGAAGAATTCGTCTCGCTTTCGGGCGGCGATGGACGGGAAGACACGCTCGGTCGTCCGCATCTCGCATCGTACTTCGTGAAAAAAAAGCTTGTGCGGAAGACGCAGGCCGCCTTCGACAGGTTTTTGGGAAAGTCCACGCCTTTTTACATCGGGCGGCAGGGAGCGGATTTGGACGAGGCGATTTTCGCGATAAAGAAATCAGGCGGCGTTCCCGTAATCGCGCACCCGCTTTCGCTTTACGTTTCTTGGGGAAAAATAGCCGACATTTTGCGCGAGATAAAATCGCGCGGCGTTCAAGGCTTGGAAGCATGGCACCCTGGCGCGCGAGAAGCCGACTGCCGCCGTTTGGAACGCCTTGCCCGCGAATTGGAATTTTTTGTTACGGCGGGAAGCGACTTCCACGGAAAGTCCGTCCGCGCCGACCGCCGCCTCGGAATCACGGCGGGCGACATTCACATTCCGGAGCGATTTTATTACGACGAGCTTTTGCCCGCGCTGGAAAATTCCTGACATAAAATAATGTTTAAAATGAGCGACTGATTTGCGTCGCTCATTTTAACTCGAGTTTTCTTGCGAAAACTCGCTTATTTACTGTCGTTTCCGCTTGAAACTTCGATAGCAAGTCTTTGACTTGCATACTCGTTGCGAAACGACTTTTTCAGTAACGAAGAAAGTTGAAACTTTCTTCGTTACTGAAAAATAAGGAACAAAAAATTATTGCAGTTTACTGTTTTTACCTCACAAAAATTCATACTTTATGTATGCGAGTGTTAACATTGGCGGAAAGCTGTTGCCGCCAATATTGCGCGATTTTTGGGGGTATCTTATTTTATGCAAATTTATTCGTTTTCGCCTTTTGGCTATGAAGGGAATCTTGTCACTGTCGAAGTGGATTTGAAGCGCGGCATTCCCGCCATCGACATGGTGGGCTTGGCTGACGGCGCGGTCAAAGAAAGCCGCGAGCGCATGAAAAGCGCGATTCGGAATTCGGGATTTGAATTTCCTGTCGAACGCGTCTTGATAAGCCTTTCACCCGCTGACTTGAAAAAGGAAGGCGCGGGCTTCGATTTGCCGGTGGCGTTGGCGGTTTTGTGCGCGTCGAACCAGAACGACAACCTTGCAGAAAATTCTCAAATGCTTGATTTTCCCGTGATGGTAATGGGCGAGCTTGAACTTTCGGGGACGCTTCGTCCGGTGCGCGCGATTCACGCGGCGGCTTCCACGGCGCGTTCGAGCGGGATTTCGCATTGCATCGTTCCTGCCGCCAACGCGAGCGAAGCGCGCGAAGTTCCGGGAATGAAGGTCTTCGGCGCGCACAATTTGCGCGAGGCGTTCTCGGCATTGTTTAATCCTGATTTGTTCGTCAAGGCGGGCAGAGCAGGGCAGGGCGAGTCTCTCCCTGAGAATTCCGAAAAAATCGAAGGCGTCGATTTTGCGCAAGTGATTCCCGGAAGCGGCTTTGAAGAAATTTACGGGCAGGAAAATTTGGTTCGGGCGCTGCAAATTGCCGCCGCGGGCGCGCACAATGTTTTGGCTTTCGGCCCGCCCGGTTGCGGAAAAACATTGGCGATGCAGCGATTTCCCAGTTTGCTCCCGCTTTTGACTGTGGAAGAGGCGCAGTCCACCACGCGCATTTATTCGATTGCGGGGCTTTTGTCGCCGTCCGAGTCGCTCGTGCGAACGCCGCCTTTCCGTTCTCCGCACCAAAGTTCCACGCTGGAAGGAATTTGCGGCGGCGGAACGAATTGCCGTCCGGGAGAAATTTCTTTGGCGCACAACGGCATTTTGTTTTTGGACGAAGCGGCGGAATTTCGGTCGAGCGTCTTGCAGATGCTCCGAGTGCCTTTGGAATCCGCCGCAATCACTTTGAGCCGTGCCGGACGTTCCACGATTTTTCCCGCGAAATTCCAGCTTTTGATGGCGACGAATCCTTGTCCGTGCGGAAATTTCGGTTCGGAAAAAAAATTGTGCCTTTGCTCGTCGCGCTCAATCGAAAACTATTGGAAGAAATTTTCCGCGCCGCTTTTGGACAGAATCGACTTGCGTGTAAAAGTGGATTTGGCGGATGATGAAAATTCCGCGCCGCCGCAAAATTATTCCACGAAAATCCTTCGCCAAAAAATCGCCGTCGCCACGAAAATCCAGCGCGAAAGGCAGGGAATGAAAAACGCGCGCCTCAAGCCGGAGCAGATTCGTGAAATCTGCGTCTGCATGAACGAGGCGCGCGAAATGCTCGAACGCGCCGCTTCGCGCTACGATTTTTCGCCGCGCGCGAGCGCGGCTTGCTACAAAATCGCGCGCACAATCGCCGACATGGAGGCATCTCCGAAAATTGCTGCGGAACACATGGCGGAAGCGATTGACTTGCGGAAGTTTGAAGACATTTTGTAGGAAAATCGTAAAAAATGTCATAAAAAAAGTCTTTACATTTTTTATAAATAGATGTATAATAATTCATTATGGCAGATTTATTGACGAATGAACAGTTTGAAAAATTTCGCAAGACAATTTACGATGAAAGCGGAATAACTTTTTCGGCGACGAATCGTTCCATTTTGGACAGCCGCCTCAAGGAGCGGCTTCGCGAAAAAAAGCTTGACTCCGTGGATGAATATTATAAATTGGTTATTTCGAACCGCGAAGAAATGAAAGTGATGCTCGATTCGGTCACCACGAATTTGACGAGGTTTTTCCGAAACCAGCCTCACTTCGACGCGCTGATAAATTATGTCATTCCGCATATTTTGGAGGACAAGAAAAAGACTGGCAGCCGTACCGTGAAAATTTGGAGCGCGGGCTGTTCGACTGGCGAAGAGCCTTACACGCTTTCGATGATACTCAAGGACATTTTGCCGCCGACTTATGATTTCCAAATCACCGCGTCCGATCTTTCGCTCAAATCGCTGATGGTCGGCAAGCAGGGATTTTATCCTACGGCGCGCATCGGCGGAATCCCGCCCAAATATTTGACTCGCTTTTTCACGAAGACGGATACGGGCTATCAGGCGAACAAAGAATTGATGAGTCCGATTCGATTCGACTACCACAACCTCAAAAACGACAACGGCATTCGAAATATGGACATCGTTTTCTGCCGGAACGTCTTGATTTATTTTGACGAGCCGGCGCAATTCCGAGTGATAAATCACTTTTGGAACGCGCTCGGTCCGCATGGATATTTGTATATCGGCCACTCCGAATCGCTTTTTGGAATGAACACGAAATTCAAATTCCTCAAGACGCAGTGGGCCACTTTGTACGAGAAAAATCCCGAATAAAGGTGCGCCACATATATAGTCAAAAGCAAGGGGTTCTCTTATGGATGACATATCGGTATTGATTTGTGATGATTCGGCTTTGATGCGCAACTTGATTTCCCGCATCATCGACGGAACTGAAGGAATGAAGGTGGTCGCCAAGGCGCAAAACGGCCAGATGGCGTTGGATCGACTTGCCGACCCTAACATAAAACCCGACGTGATGGTGCTCGACATAGAAATGCCGATTATGAACGGCATCGAATTCCTGAAAGAGCGCAAGGCGCGAAAAATCAATGTGCCCGTAATCGTCCTTTCGAGCATCGCCATAAAAGGCGCGGCGGTGACGATGCAGGCGTTGGAACTCGGCGCGGTGGACTTCATCACGAAGCCGAGCGGCTCCGTGTCCATCGATATTTCCGAAGTCGCCGACCGGCTTACCGATTTGATAGCCTCCTATGGCTCCAGTTACGCGCGCCGTCAGGGAAAGAAGCCTTATATTCCTGAATTTTTCCAACGCCAGCGAAAATTGCTTCAGGCGGAAAGTTCCGTGGCGAAAATCAAGGCGACGAACCTTGACGAGCCTGTCCAAAAGCCCAAACTCGATGCCGCCCAAATCCAAACGTTCAATACAATTGAAAAAAAAGAGCCTGTCGTGGTTACACCGATACGCGAAGGCGGCAGGATTGAAGTGATTGCCATCGGAATTTCCACGGGCGGTCCAAACGCTTTGCGCGATGTTTTCAAAATGATAGATCCGCATTTGAAGCAGCCGATTTTGGTCGTGCAGCACATGCCGAAAGGCTTTACTAAGGCTTTCGCCGACAGTTTGGACAAAATCTGCCCTTTGAGCGTAAAGGAAGCCGAGGACGGCGACAAAATCGAAGGCGGACATATCTACATCGCTCCGGGCGACTTCCACATTGTCGTGGAAGAAAAGCTCGGCGGAAATTTGATTCGGCTTTCTCACGAACCGCAGCGCAACGGACACCGTCCCAGCGCCGACGTGATGTTTGAATCCGTGGCAAAAGTCTACAAGAATCGCGCGCTCGGCGTGATTATGACTGGAATGGGACGCGACGGCGCGGTGGAACTTGCCGAAATGCGAAAGCAGGGCGCGTGGACGCTCGGACAGGACGAAGAGTCCAGCATCGTATACGGAATGCCTCGCGCCGGCTGGGAAGTGGGCGCGGTGCAAAAGCAAGTTTCGCTTATGAAAATGGCGGACGCAATCAGCAGTCTTGCCCGCGAGCATTTGACGAAATAAATTTATTTTTGGAGCAGTGTCAAAAAACAAGCACTGAAATAGCGTGCTGTTTTTTGACAAATTTTATTTTGGAGCACATATGTTACAGCGAAATCCTGGATTTGCAAATTTGACGGCAGGCTACCTTTTTCCTGAAATCGCCCGCCGCAAAAATGAGTATTCGAAAAACCATCCCGACGCGAAAATAATCAGCCTCGGCGTGGGCAACACCACCGAGCCGCTCACGCCGCACATTGCCAAGGCGATGAGCGATTACGCGCTCGCGCTTGGAACGGCGCAAGGATATTCGGGCTACGGCGAGGATTACGGCTCTTCTGATTTGCGGAAGAAAATCGCCGAAGAATTTTATCCGAACGAAAACATTGACCCCGACGAAGTTTTTCCTTCCGACGGAGCGAAATGCGACATCGCGCGAATCCAGACACTTTTTGGGCGCGGCGTAAATGTCGCCGTGCAAGATCCAAGCTATCCGGTCTATGTGGACGGCTCGGTGATTACAGGTGCGGCGGGCGCGAACAATGGCTCGGGCTACGAGGGAATCGTCTATATGCCTTGCACCGTGGAAAACGATTTTTTTCCGGACTTGTCGCAAGTGAAACAGAATTCGCTCATTTATTTTTGCTCGCCGAACAATCCGACCGGAAAGGCAAGCACGAAAGAAGAATTGACTCGCCTCGTGGAATTCGCGCTCAAAAACGAATGCATCATCATTTTCGACGCGGCGTACAGCGAATTCATTTCAGATCCGAATTTGCCGAAAAGCATTTTCCAAATTGAAGGCGCGAAACGCTGCGCCATCGAAGTCCAGTCGCTTTCAAAGCCCGCCGGATTTACGGGCGTGCGTTTGGGCTGGAGCGTCGTTCCGAAAGACTTGCAATTCGCAGACGGCGCTTCCGTCAACACAGATTGGAAGCGTTTGATGACGACGCTTTTCAACGGGGCGAGCAATGTCGCCCAACAAGGCGCGCTCGCCGCGCTCGATGAAACCGGCCGCAAAGAAATGCGCGGCGTCATCGAATATTATTTGGAAAACGCGCGCATAATCGAAAAGACCGTCCGCAAATGGAAGAACGCCGAAGTTTTTTTCACGGGAAATTCGCCGTACTTGTGGATTCGGTTTGCCGGGAAAAAAAGTTGGGACATCTTCGACAAAATCCTCGACGAATGCCGCGTGGTGACGACGCCGGGCGCAGGCTTTGGACCTGCCGGCGAAAGTTTCGTCAGAATCAGCGCGTTTGGGCATCGCGCCGATGTCGAAGAAGCGTGCCTCCGCCTGGAAAATTTTCATTCCCTATAAATTATCCTTTTTGTGAACTTCAATTTTTGGAAAGGGTAATTTCGCCTGCGCGAGCGGGCAAGTTGAATAAGCAAGTTTGCGTTGCAAACTTGGGATCAAAGTAAACGGCGCGAGTTTTTGCGTTTTTCGTCCGCAAAGCGGACAAAATGCGAGCCTTTTGCGAGCAAGCGAAAAACTCGGCAGCAAGGACGCGAAGCGTACTTGCGTAATATTTTAGCCGCTGATTTTAAATATTCCTTATTTTGCAACAGTGAGCGAATTATCAAATTCGGGAACTGTCGCAAACGCAACTTCGCAACGGAGTGAGAAGTTGCAATAAATAAGCGAGTTTTCGCACGAAAACTCGTATTAAAATCAGCGGCGCGAGTTTTTGCGTTTTTCGTCCGCAAAGCGGACAAAATGCGAGCCTTTTGCGAGCAAGCGAAAAACTCGGCAGCAAGAACGCGAAGCATACTTGCGTAATATTTAGCCGCTGATTTTAATATTGATATCTTCAAAAATTCCCTTGATTTTTCCCAAAAAATATGTTATATTTTAAAAAGATATTCGGCGGTCAAGACTTGAGTTTTATTTTAAGGAAGTTGTGATAAAACTGTCGCCAGATGGCGCGGCTTTTTTATCGTGACCAGTTTCCGTTGGAAACGTATATATTTTATGTGTGTGCGTCGTTAACGCACACGTTAAAAAGCCAATCGCGATTTTGTACTGGCAACGAAGTTTCTGGCCGGAATCGCTCTTGACTTTTTATGGGAGTTCGGTATGGCTTACAAAATTTCTGACGCTTGCGTGAACTGCGGAGCGTGCGAAGGCGAATGCCCTGTCAGCGCGATTTCAGAGCAAGGCTCAAAGCGCGAAATTGACGCGGGAACCTGCATCAGCTGCGGAACCTGCGCCGGAGTCTGCCCCGCGGAAGCGATTTCGGAAGCATAAGGCTTCGCAATTTCGTTCGGGAACGATGAATTTGAAAGCAAAATCCAAATTTTTCTCGTTTTTGGAGGCTGTTTTTTTTGTGGCTTTGTGTTTCGCCGTGAGCATGGCGGCAGTCTTTCCTTTGTGGGCGTTTGCCAAAAATGCGCCGAACGCCTATTCCGTGGCGGTGCTTGTTTTGGCGGCGGCGTTCACATTGTGGAAGATTGCGCTTTGGGCGAAAAGGGCTGGCACGAAAAAGACGCTGAAACTTGTCCTAAAATGTCTCGTGGTCGTCGCTGGAATTTCTGTGTGCGTTTTCTTTTTGTTTAGTTTTCACAGGATTCTCGCGGCGGTCTCGGCAGTTTTAGCAATCGTGCTTTTCAAATTGGTGGATTTTGTGGGGTGAAGAAGCGTTTTTAAATAATGAAAAATTTTCAACTTTTTCATTATTTAAAATTTAGGGAGCGTTCGAGTGCGCGCGCTTGAAAAGAAAGTCTTTTTTCTCGTTTTGGTGATTTTTTTTTCACGAAATTCGTCTTGCCAAAAGATTGTCATTCCTATTGACGAGACGAAACTTCCTGCGATAAAATCGGTCGAGCAATTGGACAAAGATTTGATTTTGGCGCAGTACGACGCGGAACTTGAGCGCAACAACATCGCGATTCGGCGCGGCAAAGCCCCGCAAGTGAATTTCTTCGCGTACAAGGCGAAAAAAGGCGACACCGTTTCAAAATTGGCGGCGAGATTTTGCGTGATTTCGGACACGTTCGTCATCATAAACGCGATTTCATCGCAAGACGAGGACATCGCAGGACTGAGTCTCATCGTTCCAACGGCGAAGGGGCTTTTCATTCCTGATCCTGATTTTCAAAATGGGCAAGAAAGTCAGCTTGAGATTTTGCTTCAGAAAAATCGATTTCCGCTTGCGAATGCCGACGGCGCGCTTTGGTTTGAAATCCGCGGGCGGCGATATGTTTTTTTGCCGGACGAGAATTTCTCGCCGACGGAACGCGCGTTTTTCCTCGACCCGGCGATGATTGTGCCCGTGCAGAATTATTGGGTTTCAAGCGCGTTCGGAAACCGCGACGATCCTTTCGGAAGCGGGCTTTTGCAAATGCACAAGGGGATGGACATGGCAGTTCCCGAAGGCTCGGAAGTGGTCGCCTGCAAAGGCGGACGCGTGGCGGCGAACGGCGAAGACGCAGTATACGGAAAATGGATTTTGCTCGAGCATTCGGGCGGAATAAGCAGCTTCTACGCGCATCTTTCCGCCATTGGCGCGAACATAGAAAGCGGCGCGCACGTGCGTTCGGGCGAGCCTATCGCGAAAAGCGGAAGCACGGGGCAGGTGACAGGGCCGCACTTGCATTTTGAAGTGAGAAAAGACGGAAATTCCGTCGATCCGAAAAAATATATCAATTGAATTATGTCGTTTACGAAAAAACACATTTTCAGTTTTCTCGTTTTGTCGGCTTTTTTCACGTCGATTGAAATTGAAGCGGAAGTCTTTCGCACGCAAAGGACCGTTGTGCTCGAGGCGGACGAAAACGCTTCCGAAAGCAAAAATGTCGGCATAAACGCATGCGTTTCGGTAAAGTTGCCGGAGGACTTGACGTTTGTACAGGGAATAGAAATCATCGTGAAAATTCCGAAAGTCCTCTCGAATTTCCGGAACACGATTCTCTATTCGCTTTACGACAACATCACGCCGTTTCCGTCCGAGGGCGAGACCGACTATTCCGGAAGAGTGGTCTATTCGGGACTGTATCCGGGAAATCTTTCTTGGTCGATTGTCGTTCCGCTCGTCAAAGGCAACACGATAGCGAAAAATCCTTACGCCGACAAGACTTTGATTCCCGACTCAAGCCGCGGGTTCGTGTTTTTGCGGAATTCGCTCGCGATGAAAGGCGTTCCGCAGAGCGTTTTGGACGCGGAATTCGAAGTGAGCGCGAAAACGGTTTTCGCGGATTTGGGCGCGATAAAAATCCACGCGAATCAGGATTCGGGCGAATTTTCGGTGATGGTCGACGAGGCGGCCGCCAAGCCTCATTCGGGGAGCGGTCTTATTTTCCTGAAGCCCGGAAAGCACAGCGTCTCCGTCATTTCCGAGAAATTCCGAAACGAAGTGCGGACGGTCGCGGTCGAGCGGGCGAAAACCACGGAAATCGAGCTTGCGTTGAAAAGCGTCGAGCCGACTTTCAGCATAAACGCGCCGCACGGAACGCAGATTTTCGTGGACGGAAATGAAATCGTCGATGCGGACGCGCTGAAACTTGAAGTCGGAAGTCACTCCTTCAGGTTCGTGCTGGGCGGATATGAAATCGTGAGAAACGTCGAGATTCAAAACGGAAAGCATTACGACATTTCCGTAAATTTCGAGGCGAACATAAAGGAAGCGGAATAAATTTTATTTTTTAGGAGATAAAAAATGAAAAAAATCAGAAGCGGAAAAGTCCGCGAAGTCTACGACCTTGAAAACGGAAAAATGGTAATCGTCACGACCGACAGGATTTCCGCGTTCGACGTGATTTTGCCGACGGAAATTCCCGAGAAAGGCAAAGTCCTGAACGCGCTTTCGAATTTTTGGTTCGACTTTACGAAGGACATCTGCAAAAATCACATGATTTCTGCCGACACGCGCGAAATGCCCGCCGAATTCCATGGGTCGGATTTCGAAGGGCGCACGATTCTCGTGAAAAAGCTCAAGATGATTCCGTATGAAGTGATTGTGCGCGGCTATATGTTCGGCTCGATGTACGAAGCGTACAAAAAGGGCGAGATGTTTTTGGGACATAGTTTCGACAAAGAATACGCTTTGGCGGAAAAACTCGCCGAGCCGATTGTCACTCCGTCGACGAAAGCGGAAGAAGGACACGATGTGAACGTCACGCTCGCGCAGATGAAGGCGGACATCGGCGAGGATTTGGGCGGAAAAATCGAGCGCGCCGCGCTTTCGGTCTACAAGAAATGCTACGAGCACGCGCTCAAAAACGGAATCATCATCGCGGACACGAAGTTTGAATTCGGGCTTGACGAAGATGGCGCGCTCGTCTTGGCGGACGAGGTTCTCACGCCCGACTCTTCACGGTTTTGGGACGCGGCGGCTTACGAAGTCGGAAAAAGCCCTGCGAGTTATGACAAGCAGTTTGTCCGCGACTGGCTTTCGAAAAACAATCTGGCGGGAGACGCGAGCATAAAATCAATTCCCACCGAAATCGTGGAAAAAACGGCCGCGCTTTACCGCGACTGCGCGAAAAAAATAATCGGAAAAGAGATCTAGCGGCAAGGGCGCATGCCGTTGAAAAATCAGCGCGGCGAGTAGCGTTCGGGCAAGGCGGCTCTTGATTTTCGAGCGTTTACAGTTTGCGTCGAAATGCCGCCGCTAACTTTAACTTCGAGTTTTTTTCAAAAACTCGTTTATTTTACTTGCCTGCGTCGCAACAAGTTGCTAACGCAGGCGAAATTAAGTTCCTCGGAAACTGACGTTTCCTGCGGACTTAATTTTTAGGGAGCGTTTAAAATTGTCGTCAAAAATACTGCCGACAATTTTAACTCGAGTTTTCTGTGAAAACTCGCTTATTTTACTTGCCTGCGCCGCAACAAGTTGCTCACGCAGGCGAAATTAAGTTCCTCGGAAATTGACATTTCCTGCGGACTTAATTTTCAAGGAGTGACTTTTTTTATTTGGAAATATGATAAGAGCGCGTGCAAATGGCGCGGCACTTTTATCATATATGACAATAGACACGCAGATTGGCAATAAAGGTTTCTACAGTCGCGTTGCGACTTGCTGAACTTGCTTATCAACCGTCGCTTCTTGTGAAGCGGCCTGAAAAGTCGTTCGCAAAATTGCACTTTCGCGAATGATTTTTTATTTGGAGGAAAAAATGGACGAAAAGACAATGTACAAGCTCACTTACGGACTCTTCGTGCTTACATCGAAGCGAGACGGACGGGACAATGGCTGCATCGTGAACACTGCGGGGCAAGTCACGTCAAGCCCGAACCGAATTTCCGTGGCGGTGAACAAGCAGAATTTGACGCACGACTTCATCCGCGATTCGGGAGAATTCAACATTTCGGTTTTGAGCGAAAAGGCGAAATTCGAGACGTTCAAGCATTGGGGAATGCAGAGCGGGCACGACACGGACAAAATGGTTTCGGTCGAATTCGAGCGTTCGGCGAACGGCATCGCGTACATCACGGACGGCGCGAACGCCTACCTTTCGGCGAAAGTTGTACAGTCCGTGGACTTGGGAAGCCACACGCTTTTCATCGCGGACGTTACGGACGGAGCGGTGCTCGCCGAAGATGAGTCTGCGACTTACGCGTTCTACCAGAAGAACATAAAGCCAAAACCGCGCGAAAACGCCGAAAAGAAACGGGGCTACATCTGCACGGTATGCGGCTACATCTACGAGGGCGACCCGCTTCCCGACGATTTCATCTGTCCGGTTTGCAAGCATCCTGCGAGCGACTTCGTGCCGCTTTGAGAATTGCGTATAGCATTCGAGAAGGTTTAAAATTGTCGTCAAAATACTGCCGACAATTTTAACTCGAGTTTTCTGCGAAAACTCGCTTGTTTACTGTCGTTTCTTACTTCGTTGCGAAACGACTTTTTTAACAGTTCGAAAGTTGAAACTTTCTTCACTGTTGAAAATTAAAGAAAGAAATTTTTTTAATTTAATAGATATAGGAGATATGTTATGAAAAAGGTTCTGTTAATTTTGGCGGCTGCGTTGGCGTTTGCTTCGTGCAATTCAACAAAAGTCGAAGGCGGAAAAATGGAAAAAAGTAAAAAGCTTTCCTCTTGCACGGGAAATTGGCAGCTGGTGCTTTTCATGAAAGACGGAGTCGCGCAGACTTTGGCAAACGCCGACTTGACGATTGCCGACAAGGGCGACGGCAGTTTCGACATTTCGGGCTTCATGGGAGCGAACCGCTTTATGGGAGCGGCTTCTTCAAGCAGCGCGGGGCAGATAAAGGCCGGCCCTTTCGCGAGTACGAGGCGCGGCGCGAGCAAGGAAATCATGGAATTTGAAACGCTGTTTTCGGAATTCCTTGACGGAATCGATTCTTATTCGGTCGCAAAACTCGACGGGCATGCGTTTGAGACGCTCATTCTCAAAAACAGCGCGATGAACGCTTACGCGCATTTTTCAAAGAATTCGGTTTTCGACACGCTTTGGAAATTGAATTCGATAAACGAGGGCAACGCCGTCACAAGCGTGACTTCAGGCGCGACGATGACATTGGAAAAAAATTCCGCGTCGATTTTCACTGGAATCAACCAGGCGAATCTCGGCGTAAAGGTCGACGAGGGAAAGGGGCAAATCGCGTTTTCCGACGGCCCGATGACGCGCGCTGCGGGAAGCGAGGAAGACATGCGCACGGAAAGCCTTTTGATGCAAAACCTCTTCAAGGCAAATCATTATTCGCTTTCGGGCGGAAGCCTTTCGCTGTATGACGGCGAGACGCTTTTGCTGGAATTTGAAAAGCAGGATTGGGTGAGATAAAATTAAGGCTAAAGATTTTTCGACGCCTTGACGATAATATAATTGTCGGGGGATTTCTCCTCCCACCCATGCCCCCGACAATGCCTGATGGCATTGCCCTGCCTTGTGGCAGGGCTTTTTTTTGCCCGCTTTCAATCGCAGGACAATTTGCAATTGACAAAACCGCGATTTAGTTTTATAATGTGTTTCATTATATGATGAAAATATCTACAAAAGTATTTTCCATTCTTCTTATGCTTTCGGCGCTTGCGATCGGCGCGGCTTTGGGGCTGGCTTTGGCGCGGACTGCGGACACCGTGCACACGGAAAATTTCATGGAATTTACGACCGCGCTGCCGACGAAACTCTTGGACATAAACGGCGAGCTGATAACGGAATTCACTTCGGAGGAACGACGCGAAATCATAAGCCTGACGGAAATTCCCCAGCACATGAAAGACGCGCTCATCACGCGGGAAGACAGGATTTTCTATGAGCACAAGGGATTCAGCGTAAAAGCCATAATGCGCGCGGTGGTCGGAGTCTTTACGCGCAATTCTCTGGGAGGCGGCTCTACTTTGACGCAGCAGATTGCGGGCACTCTTTATGCCGACCGCACTCAGATGACGCTCGCGCGAAAGTTGAACGAGCTTTGGTGGGCGATTCAAATGGAACGCCGCTATTCGAAAAATGAAATTCTCGAACTGTACTTGAACCGCGTCTATTTCGGCGGCGGCACTTACGGCGTGAACGCGGCGAGCAAATATTATTTTGGGCACGACGCGCGGACGATTACTCCGGCGGAAAGCGCGATTCTCGTCATACAGCTTTCCAACCCCGCGTTCTACAATCCTTTCGAGCATCCCAACCGCGCGATGGAACGGCAGAAGGATGTGCTTCGCACGATGGTTTCGGAAGGCTACATCACGCAAAGCGAGGCCGACGACTCTTACGACGAGTATTGGCTGAATTTCGACTATTCGCGCACCGACGTTTCCGCGTTCTTTATGCGCGATGACAAGGCTCCATGGTTCAGCGAATACGTGCGGCGCGAGCTGAGCGAAATGATTTACGGAGACGCGGACATCTATTCAAGCGGATTTACCGTGAACACTACGGGAAATCTCTTCCATTTGCAGACGGCGCAGCTTTTGATGGAAAGGCAGATTCACAACGCGAACGTCAACTACAAGGCGCAGATGGCTTCGAGACAGCGCGGCGCGTTCAGCACGTATGTTCCGTTTTCCGAATTGATAACATTGATGTTCAACTTGGGCGATCTGAAAATGTCGAACCGTCTTGTAAAGTCTTCGGCTTCAAAGGAATTCAACAATAAGCTCAATCCGATTGTCGATGTGGCGAGCCTGATGTTCGGAATCGACAATTTGAAAATCGGCATAATCAACAAGGCGAACAACTTGAACCAGGAGAAGGCGAAGGCGACGACGATAGAAGGCACGATGGTCAATCTGGAAAACGACACCGGCTACATAACGGCTCTCATCGGCGGAAGCAAATTCGACCAGAGCAACCAGTTCATCCGCGCGTCGCAGGCGCGCGTCCAGCCCGGCTCTTCGTTCAAGCCGCTTTATTTTTCAGCCGCGCTTGATTCCGGAAAATTCACGCCGGCGACCGCGATTCTCGACGCGCCTTACGAATTCAAAGGGCGCGACGGCTCTTCGTATCTGCCGAACAACTATGGCGGAGCGTGGAGGGGGAACGTTTTGCTTTGGCGCGCGCTCGCGCTTTCTTTGAACATTCCGGCATTGAAAGTTTTGGAAGGAATCGGCTTCGACGCCGCCATCGAACGCTCCGTCGCGCTTTTGGGAATTTCCGAAAAGGAACTTCCGAGCCGCGCTTTCATTCCGGGATTTCCGCTTGGCTTGGGAACTGTTTCCGTCCGGCCGATTGAAATGGCGCGGGCTTATGCGATTTTCGCGAACGGCGGAAAGGCGATTACCCCTACGGCGATCCGCACCGTCGAGGACAGGAAAGGCAACATCATTTTGAACATCGACAGGGACGTGCACAACAATTTGAAAAATCCGGTCCAAGTCATCACTCCGCAGAACGCGTTCCTCATGACGAAAATAATGGAAGCCTCGAAGACAATCGGAACTCTGCGCTACGGCTCGCAAAACCGTTCGAGCCTGATAGAGCGCAATTCGGGCGATCCGAACGGCTCGAAATTTGTTTACACCGACAAGACGGGAAGCAAATTTGAAATGCCGATGGCGGGCAAGACAGGTACGACGCAAAACTGGGCGGACGCTTGGGCAATCGGCTACAGCCCTTACTATACTTCCGCATTTTGGTTTGGATTTGATTTGCCGGGCAACTCGATGGGACTTGCCGGAACGGGCGCGTCGATGGCAGGTCCGCCGTGGGGCGATTTTATGCGGGCGATTCACCGGAGCTTGCCGTACAAAGATTTTCCGCAAGTCGAGGAAGGCGTGACAAAGCGGAATGTCTGCATGGAAACAGGACTGCTTCCTGTGGATGGAAAATGTAATGTAAGCACGCTTTGGTTTTTGACGGACAATGTTCCGACGCGGACATGTACGGTGCACGGCGAAGGCGCGACGAATCCTCAGCAACGTGCGGAAAACCGTCTTGAGGACGCGCTGTTCCAAAGCGGCTATTCTTTCGATGATTTTATAGATGACACTGATTTGCAAATAGATTTGGATTTGGATTCGATTTTGGCGCCCGAGCCTCCGCAAAACGAAGGCAATGCGATGCAAGATTCAGTAAATTCACGGACAAATTCCAGAAACTCAAGGACGAACGGCAGGACTTCAAGAAGGCGAGGCGCGAATGCCAATAAAAACAATGCCAATAGAAACGCGCCGCCTGCGGCCTCTGGTCAGAACGACGAAATCGGTGTGGATTTGGGAGAAGCCGTTTTGGAAGCGGACGGAAATAATTTTATGCTGAATGAAAATGTCCCCGAAGAAAACGGCAACGCGTTTGACTTCATTCCGATGGATTTGAGCGCGTTTGGCGATTTGGAGAATATTGAAGAATCGGACTCGGAAGAAATTCAATTGGAAAATGAAATTGACATTGAAAATGAAAATGAAGAGGAGAACGCGCCCCTTCCAATGGAATGAAAAATGCTCGTAAGTATAAATGACATAAAAGTAAAACGCCGCGTGAGAAAGGATTTGGGCAGCCTTGAGGATTTGAAGAACAGTCTCCGCCGATACGGACTTTTGAATCCAATCACGCTGAACAGCAAATACGAGCTTGTGGCGGGCGAGCGAAGGCTCGAGGCGGCGAAGGCCATCGGCTGGACAAGCATCAACGCGAACATTCTCGACAATGTGAGCGAACTTTCCCAATTGGAAATGGAAATCGAAGAAAACAACCAGCGCAAGGAATTTACCGACGAGGAACTGCTCGAAGGATACAAGCGGCTTGAGCGTCTGCGAAACCCCAGTTTTTTCCAGCGCATGTGGAAGGCGATAAAGGCGTTTTTCGCGCGCATCGTTCGTGCCATAAAGAGCTTGTTCAAAAGTAAGTAACAAGATTAAGTAATGACGCGCTGACTGTGTCCAATTTTTTTCGGCGAAAAAATGATAGGGAATAAAAATGAAAAATTTGAAAGACTTGACTTACGGAATTGTCGGAATGGGAATAATGGGCGGCTCGATTGCGAAATCAATTCGCGCGAACGTGCTTTCCCGCGCCGAGGCGACTGGAAGAATTTTCGCCTGCAACAGAAGCACCGCCTGCCTTGAAAGCGCGCTTCACGAAGGCGTGGCGGACAAGACATTCACTTCGGACTGTGTCCGGGAAATGCTTTGCGAATGCGACTTCGTTTTCATTTGCCTTTATCCGCACGCCACCGTAGAATTTCTGCGCGACAACCGCGATTTTTTTAAGGCTGGCTCAATTGTCACGGACATCAGCGGCGTAAAGGGAATTTTTGAAAAATCGCTTCTGGAAATTTTTCGAGGCGATGTCGACTTCATAATCGGGCATCCGATGGCTGGCGGCGAAAAGGAAGGATACGCGAATTCCGACGAAAAATTTTTCATCGGCAGGAATTATATTTTGATTCCGCGCCCTGAAAACTCGCCGGAAAATCTCGAGCTCATGCGAAGCCTCGTCGTGTCGATGGGATTTTCGAGAATCACCGAAACTTCGTGTGAAATCCACGACTACAAAATCGGCTTCACTTCGCAGCTCTGCCACGTCATCGCGGCGGCTTTGGTGGAAAGCGCGGCGGACGAAAGCATCACGGCGTTCGGCGGCGGGAGCTTCGAAGATTTGACGAGAATCGCGATGATAAACGCGCCGCTTTGGACGGAACTTTTTTTGGCGAACAAGGAAAAGCTGGTGGAGCACATCTGCAATTTCGAGGCGCAAATCGAACGCTTCAAGGATTTCATTCAAAATGACGACGCGGAAAATCTGAAGAGCCTTTTGGAAGACACGCGCGAAAAGCGGCTGAAAATGGGTGCCGTCAGAACTTCGGCGAAATAGCCGAAGTTCTGGCTATCGTTTCTCACTTCTTTGCGAAACTGTGCGTTTGCGTAAAGGAATGGCGCGAGTTTTTGTGCTTTTTGTGAGCGAAGCGAACAAAAATGCGAGCATTGTGCACTCGCAACGAGCCGCAAGGCGAAGTTTCAAGCGGCAAACAAAAACTCGATGCTAAAAAAAAGCACGCGTTATACGCGTGCTTTTTTTTAGCGGAATATGGGATCGAACCATAGACATCACGGATATGAGCCGTGTGCTCTACCGACTGAGCTATTCCGCCGTGAGATTTCATATTATCAGAAATTTAAAAAAGTGTCAATATGTTTGCGGCATTTTTTTTAAATCTCTTTCAGCGCGTTTTGTATGCATTCGCGCAATGTCGCGCGCTTTGGCTTTTCTTCGATTCGAAGCGCGGTGCGGGCGCAGACGAACGCCATGAAAATCAAAATCAAGTGCACGAACCAATTCGCGTGGCGGGAATAAACGGTTTCCTGCCATCGGTAAATCGGAATCCGCGCGCACAAGTATGCTTTTTCAAAAAGCGGAATCGATTCCAGGATGCGCCCGCACGGATCGACCACTGCCGTAAAGCCGGAATTTGTCGAACGGACGAGAGTAGTGCGATATTCGATCGCGCGGAATGCCGCCACTACGAAATGCTGGTATTCTGCGGAATATGTCTTTGACCACGAGTCGTCGGTGATGTTCAAGAATAGTTCCGCTCCAAGCGCGTGAAACGGTCCGCAGATGTCGGGGAAAGCGTCCTCAAAGCATATCGGAGTGGAAATCCTGACCTTCGTCCTTTCAGGCGGTTTTTGCGCGGAAACGGCATCCTGGCTCAAGTCGATTATTTTTGAAGGCGGATTTCCTTTGTCTTCCACGGCATCCGCTTCCAATTCGAAAAGCGTGAATTCGTTTCCCGGGAACCAGCCGTTTGAAAATCCCACGACCTTTTTCATAAATGCGCTCACGAGCGGATATTCGACTCCGGGAATGACTTCCGCGAAAGGAACGAGATGTGTCTTTCCATAATAGCCCCGAAACATTCCTTCTCTGTCGAACATCAAAGCCGAATTCGCGTGCCTGCCCTTTTTTTTGTCGAGCGTGAAAGAGCCGCCGATTAAAAACGGAACGTCGCTTTCTTTGATGAAAGGAATCAAAGGACGGTCTTGCGGGCGGACGGTGTATCGTATGTAGGCGTTTGGAAACGCGGAGCGCAAAACCGCTTCGCTCCAGACTACGATGTCCGGCCTTGTGCCTTCTTCGGCGAATTCTTCGATTCCGTCTTCCGTAAGTTCGATAGAAGTCTTTATGCTTTCGGCATCGTCTTTGTCCACCCATGGATCGCGGTTTTGTTGGACGAGGACCGCGTTCACCGTCTTTACGACCTTGCGCTCCTGCCCGAGACGGAACGCTCCGTAAATGACAAAGCATGCGAGCAAGACTATGGCGCACCTTTGGCAGTGGCGCATTTCTTTCCGTGCGAATTTTTTTTCATAGCGGAGCGATAGTATCGTTTCCGCGAGCGTCCCTGAAATGAACGCGAACAAAAAGGTGATTCCATAAGTGCCGAAAATGTCCGCGCTTTGCATCAACGCTTTTGCGCGGAACGCGCCCATCGAAAGCGTTCCCCACGGATACGCCAAAAATCCCGTGGACTTCGCCCATTCGTAGACGACGCGCGCAGAGGCGAACCAAAAAATTGTGAAATTGATATTTTGCGAAGAAAAAGCCGCGCTTGGAAGCGAAGTGCCTTGCGCGCGAATTTGCTTTCGGGAAATTCCCTGCGCTTTTTTGAAAGGCGCGAAAAAAAGACAGCCCGCCATCGCCTCGATGCAAGCCGTGCCGAATGCCGACGCGCCGAGCGTGAAAATCGCGAAGTCCTTGAAATTCGCAAGCCAGAAGCTCGACAAAAGGTGGGTGATGAGCGCGTCGAGCGCGAACAATGCCGCCGCGCTTTTGTATGACCTTGCCTCCCTCACGGCGATGTATAGCGGAACGAGCGCGACCGCGGCGAAAATTGGCGAGCCAAAATGGAACATTTCGTTCGGAATCGCGAGAGAAGTCAATATTCCTGAAAAAAGTGCACAAAAAACTTGAAAAAATACGTTCATTATGATATAATATTCTATTATATTTTGAAAAATAAAGCAAGTTAATAATATGAAATAAAGTGATGTGAAATGCGACTCCGCTCCAAAGCGAGAAAACGCATTTGAATAAGAGAGTTTGCAAGGCGAACGTAAGTTGCGGTAAACGACGGCATGGGATGGGAAATATGGCGAGTATAAAAGATGTCTATGATGCGCATAGAAAAGAATATGGCGAGTTTCCAAAGGTAGTGGTTTCGGCTCCTGGTCGCTTTAACATAATGGGCGAGCGTTCGTGCTGGTTCTTTAAGGACAAGACTCTTTCGATGGCCGTAAACTTGAATGTTTTCGTCGCGATTTCGCCGCGCGAGGATAATTCCGTGAGATTCTTTTTCGTTCAGCACAATGAGCGCAGAAAATTCGACATTTCGAATGTCAAGTCCAAGAAGGAAGAGCATTGGCTCAATTCTGTCAAGGCGGTTTTGTACGGATTTTTGGCGATGGACTTCAAGCTTTCGGGAATGGATTTCACAATCTATTCGGAGACGCCTCCTACGTCGGGGTTCGGAATCATTTCCGCGATGAAGGCGGGCGTCGCGCTCGCCGTAAAAAAGGCGTTTCGCCTGAACTGCTCGGACGCGCAGCTTTTGCAGGTTTTGGAAAAGGCCAACCGCAATTTTCTCAAAACTGACAATCTCATCGCCGACAATTTTACGGCGCTTTTTTCCGAGCCGAATTCCGTCGTCTTGACGGATTATTCCAAGCAAACGTTCGAAGTCATTCCGTTGAATTTCGAAGGCTACAAAATCATTCTCACTGACGCTGGCGTTCCGCGCTATGGGGGATGGGAAGAGGAAATTGTGCGAGAGCCAGAAAACGCGCTTTTGCTCGGCGACCTCAAGGACAGGAAGCGCGGCGTTTTGGGCGGCTGGGTCTACAACACGAATCCGACCGAAATGAATTTGGAACTGTCCGTGGTGAGCGAAGACATGCGGCGAAAGCTTTTGTACATAATCTATGAGCACGGCTGCATTTTGGACGCGGTGGACGGAATAAAAAAAGGAAAGTTCACGAAATTCGCGCGCGCGGTGAACAAAAGCCACGCTTTGCTCCGCGAAAACTACAATGTGTCTTGTACTGAAATCGACTGGATTCTCAAGCGCGTGAGCGAGCTTGAGCCGAATTTGCAGGACATCCGCGAGCCGGTAACGTGCGGGCGCATAATTGGAAAGGGCTTTGGCGGCTGTCTCTACGCTTTCGTCAGAAATGGCGACATCGAAGCATACAAAAAAAATCTTGCGGGCTACACGCGCATTTTCGGATTGGAGCCGCTTATGTATGAAGTAAAGGGCGCGAAAGGAGCGCACACGGTCAGACTTGCTGTTTGATAGTCAATACGCTCATTGTCTAATAAAGAGACCCGCGATGTCATAATTTGGGGAAATACATTATGCGCAATGCAAATCCGGAAATCGTGCCGCTCATCAAGGAAAAGGCGTTGGAACTGCTCATGCAGCAAAGTCCCGACACTATCGGAATGCGGGACATCGCGCGCGGATGCGGCATCACTGCGGCGAACATCTACCATTACTATAGCGACAAGGACACGCTCTTCCAGCAGATTGCGCTCGACTGCTTGCGCGCCTTGAACGAATCGCTCGTCGCCGCGTCGAAAACAACTCGGAATCCCAAGAAAAAAATCATCCGCGCTTACGGAAATCTCGTCGTT
>JAAGKN010000191.1_pt1 | contig 124730 bp, 137 predicted proteins | sample 6206371 | NCBI WGS metagenome assembly JAAGKN01 (sample SAMN11533720, study PRJNA540317) | gut metagenome | isolation source: fecal pellets from male and female animal of same cohort | host: Peromyscus leucopus | place: USA:CA | collected 2017
GACCCCTTCAACAACGTAGGCCGCACCTGCATCGAGGCCATGGGCGCCGCCCTCGGCCACACCCAGAGCCTCCACACCAACGCCCTCGACGAGGCTATCGCACTCCCCACCGACTTCTCGGCACGTATCGCCCGCAACACCCAGATCTACATCCAGGAAGAGACCATGGTCACCAAGCAGGTCGACCCCTGGGGCGGCAGCTACTATGTGGAGGCTCTCACCAACGAGATCGCCCACCGCGCATGGGAGCACATCCAGGAAATCGAAGAACTCGGCGGCATGGCCAAGGCCATCGAGACCGGTCTGCCCAAACTCCGCATCGAGGAGGCTGCCGCCCGCACCCAGGCCCGCATCGACTCCGGCCGTCAGACCATCGTCGGCATCAACAAATACCGTCTCGACCACGAAGATCCCATCGACATCCTCGAAATCGACAACACCGAGGTGCGCAGCGAGCAGATCGAACGCCTCAACGACGTCAAGGCCCACCGCGACGAAGCCAAGGTCAAGGAAGCTCTCGCAGCCATCACCGAATGTGTGCGCACCAAGAAGGGCAACCTCCTCGACCTCGCCGTCAAGGCTGCCGGCCTCCGCGCCACCCTCGGCGAAATCTCCGATGCCTGCGAAGAAGTCGTGGGCCGTTATAAAGCCATAATCAGAACAATTTCAGGCGTGTACATCAACGAAACCAAGCAGGACCCCGACTTCATGCGGCACAGCAGATGTGCGAGGACTTCGCCAAGCGCGAAGGCCGCCAGCCCCGCATCATGATTGCCAAGATGGGCCAGGACGGCCACGACCGCGGCGCAAAGGTAGTAGCCACCGGCTATGCCGACTGCGGATTTGACGTCGACATGGGTCCCCTCTTCCAGACTCCCGCCGAGGCTGCCCGCCAGGCCGTGGAGAACGACGTCCACATCCTCGGCGTGTCCTCGCTCGCCGCAGGCCACAAGACCCTCATCCCCCAGGTGATCGAAGAGCTCAAGAAGCTCGGCCGCGAGGACATCATGGTCACCGCCGGCGGTGTAATCCCCGCCCAGGACTACGACTTCCTCTACAAGGCAGGCGTATGCGCCATCTTCGGCCCCGGCACACGCATCCCCGACTCCGCCATCAAGATGCTCGAACTCCTCAACGAGGCAGCCGAGTAAGATAGCACGCTGACAGCAGCGACCCCACCAATCAATGGCACCGGCGAACAAAACGCCCGGTGCCATTGTTCTACATGGCAGATACCCACACAAAAATGCATCACAACTTATGAAAAAACTCCTGTTCTTCTCCTGCGCCATCATCGTGGCCATGGCCACCCTCTGGTCCTGCTCCGACGACGACGAACTCATCATCCCCGGCGAACTGCCGCAGACGGCCAAGACCTTCCTCAACACCTACTTCCCCGGCATGGAAATCTACAAGGTCGAAAAAGACGGACGCCACGACGACACGGAATACACCGTCAAGTTCTACGGCGGCTACGAAGTTGAATTCGACGCCCTGGGCGAATGGACCGACGTCGACGCACCCGAAGGCAAGACCGTGCCCGACGGCATAGCTCCCGAAGCCATCGCCACCTACGTAGCCCAGGAATACCCCGGCATGGGCATCAACGAAATCTCCCGCGACTACCGCGGCTACGAAGTGGAACTCGTCACCGGCCTCGACCTCGACTTCGACCTCGAAGGCAACCTCATCGGCATCGACCTATAGCCCCTTCCCCGCACCCCGCACAAGGCACGCCTCCCCACCCCCGGGGCAGCGCGCCTTGCTTGTGTGTGTGGAGTAAAGAAACAGAAGAAATAAGGAGCGGCGGTTTCCAACCGCCGAACGTCAGCCGAGCGGGCGAGAAGCCTCACGCAAAGCCGCAGAGGGCTCGCAAAGAAATAATTGGAGCGGCGGTTTCCAACCGCCGAACGTCAGCCGAGCAGGGCGGAAAGCCTCACGCAAAGGCACAAAGGGCTCGCAAAGGGATAATTGGCTCGGCGGTTTCCAACCGCCTAACCGCCACGAAGCCGAGCCGCCCACCACACTGAGCACCGGAGGTGCGGGCTCATGCTTAGCCGCGGCTGAGCGAAGCGAGGCCGTGGTAAGCGGCGTTGTATCATCCACGAGCCCCGGAGGGGTGAGCACCATGTGCCAGGCGAGGGAAGCGGCGTAGCCGCGCCCCTTTACATAGCCACATGCAAGGGCGAAGCCCGCAGCTTGTGGTATAGCCACCACCAGCGAAAGGGGCGGCATAGCCGTCCGACTTTGTCCCGCCTTGTCCCGCCTGTCTCGTCTGCCCAGGGGGGCGGGACGAGACGAGACACCCGGGACAGGGCGCTCGGAGCTTGGAAAGCTCCGCTCCATTTATCTCTTTGCGAGCCCTCTGCGCCTTTGCGTGAGGCTTCCCCGCCCTGTGGGCTCGGCGGTTGAAAACCGCCGCTCCTCTGCGTTTGCTCAATCGGCGAATAATCATTATCTTTGCACCATGGACAAGTATGACGTTTTCATTTCTTGCAAAAGCGAGGATTATGCCTACGCCGAAGCTATCTACAGCTTCCTTCGCGACAACGGCATCAACGCCTTCCTCACATCGAAGGAGCTGCGCAAGCTGGGCGAGTCGGAATATCGCTCGGCCATAACCTCGGTGCTGAAAGAGGTGACGCACATCATCGTGTTCGCGTCCAAAGCCGAGTACGTAGACTCGCGATGGGTCTACTACGAGTGGGACTGGTTTGTCAACGCCAAGCTCAAAGGCTTCAAGCAGGGCAACATCGTCACCGTGCTGAAAGATGTAGCCGTGGAGAGCATCAACGCCGATCTGTGGAAGTATGAGTCGCTGACCTTCGACAACTTCCGCGACTCCATCATAAGATACGTCGCCACCGAGCAGTCGAGGCAGAGACTCACCGAAAAGAGGCTCAAACAGCGCGAGCAGCAGAAGCGCCTTGAGATGATGAAGCAGCTCGAAGAGCAAGCCGTCGACTACAAGCAGGCTGCCTATGGCCTCGATATCAAAGGCCACAAGCTCGAGGATATGGAGCGAGAGCTTGGCCTGCAGAGGGTATGCCCCGTGTGTGGCAGCGCCGTAAAGCCCGGCAAGGCCTATTGCGGCCGTTGCGCATGGTCCATGTCGCCCATCGACGGCATCGCCGACCTGGCCTATCTCTCGTCGGTCGACCGCGAGCAGCTGGCCCTCCACAAACGCTTCATACAGCCTGCGGCATCCGCTCCCGTCGCCGCAGCCAAGCACCCTGCGCACGGCATGGCCAAGGCTATGGCGGTGCTGGCCGCCATCCTGGCGGTGGCATTGGCAGTGTGCCTCTACCAGCTCGACCAAAGAGGCACAGGCTCACGCAAGGCGGAGCGCGAGCTCCGCGAGCTGCGCGAGGAACGTAGGCAACTCGAGGAACGCCAGCTGCGCGAAAGCGCGCTTGACAGCCTGTTTGCCGACGGCCCTGTGCTCGCCCTCAACATCAAGGTGCGCGATAGGGGCGGAGACTACGGCGAGAGCATATACGCATCAGCGGCAACGTTCATCACGCACTCGGCCGTTCTGCTCAGCGACCAGCCTGTCAACGGCGACGTCTACGTAAAGTTCATCTCGCCCGATGGCCTCTCCATCGGCAGCGACTCTCCCGCGGGCTACTCCTACAAGCAGCATGTGAGCCTCTCGCCCATGACCCCGCTGACGCTCGAATCGCCCGGCTGGGGCCTCGACGTGCCCGGCAACTGGACGGCAGGCGACTATCGCGTGGAATACTGGTACAAAGGCCGCTGCATCGGCACCCACAGCTTCCGTATGGACTGACGAAGAGGAAAGTAGCGTCGGCAAGGGTGAATAAAGAAACATAAGAAATAAGGAACGGCGGTTTCCAACCGCCGAACTGGTGGGAAAGGAGCGGCGGTTTTCAACCGCCGAGCCGCACAAGGCGAGGTAAGCGGCGTAGCCGCGCACCTTTACATAGCCACATGCAAGGGCGAAGCCCGCAGCTTGTGGTATAGCCACCACCAACGAAAGGGGCGGCGTAGCCGTCCGACTATGTCACGTCTGTCCCGTCTGTCTCGTCTCGCCCCCACCCCCGGGACAAGCGAGACACCGGGACAGTCGAGACGAGACGATACACCCGGGACAGGGCGGGGTGTGCTCAGCCCTCCGGGCCTTGCCATCGTGGGGCGACCTTTACCACGGCCTCGCTTCGCCCAGCCGCGGCTAAGCATAAGCCCGCACATCCGGTGCTCCGTGGGGCGGGCTGGGCAGATGGGGTTAAGAAACATAAGAAACATAAGAGCCATAAGAAACATATCGTTTTATTGGCGTGTTACCAGACCCCTTATAATTCCTTTGCGAGCCCTCTGCGCCTTTGCGTGAGGCTTCCCGCCCTGCTCGGCTCGGAGCTTGGAAAGCTCCGCTCCCCTTGCGAGAGGCTCGCCATCATCGTGCGGAGAGGCGGACGGCTACGCCGCCCTACCCTTATAGGTTGATGCCTTCCACAAGCTGCGGGCTGCGCCCTTGCATGTGGCTATCTAAAGGCGCGCGGCTACGCCGCTTCCACGCCTGACGCGGCTCGGCGGTTGGAAACCGCCGCTCCTTTCCACCGCTTATAAAATTCTTATGTTGCTTATGCCCTTTTGTCCTTATGTTTCTTAAAAACGCTCTCAGCCGCTCCGTGTCACTCCTCGGGAAATTCGGTCATGCGGCGGAAGGCTTCCTCGTCGGCGCGGTGGTCGTCGGGGCCCTCGCCGTCCTCGCGGCTCGAGATGTAGCGGTCGTAGTAGGCCAGCATCAGGGTGGTCAGCGGCAGGGCTATGATCAGGCCTATGAAGCCCAGCAGCGTGCCCCACACCGAGAGCGACAGCAGGATTATGGCCGGGTTGAGGCCCATGGCCTTGCCCATGATGCGCGGCGTCAGCACGAGGTCCTGGATGCACTGCACCACGATGTAGACAGTCATGCAGGCCCACCACACGTGCCAGAACTCGACGTCGCCGTCCATGCTGTAGACCAGGCAGAGCAGCGTCGTCGGCACGAGGGATATGAGCTGCAGGTAGGGCACCATGTTGAGCAGGCCGATGAACATGCCGAGCACGATGGCCAGCGGGAGCCCTATGATAAGGAAGCCGATGCTGAAGAGTATGCCCACGATGAAGGCCACGAGCGCCTGACCGCGGAAGTAGTGGTTCATGCTCACCTTGACGTCATGGGCCACGCTGTAGACCAGCTCGCGGCGCTTGGGGGGCACCATGCGGCGGAAGCCCTTGAGCAGGCGCTCGTAGTCGAGCATGATGAAGACCACGTAGAGCACCACCAGAAACCAGTTGAGCACGGCCAGCACCAGGTTGAAGCCTCCGGCCACGAGCTCCTGGAGCGTGGCGCTGAGGTCGTGCCAGTCCTGGCGGGTGAGGCGTGTGGCTATGGCTTTGAAGTCTATCTCGTTGCGCAGGAAGTCGTGCACGCCCTCGGGGATGAAGGGTATGCTGGCGGGCTCGGCGGCGTAGTGGCCTATGAGCACGGCCATCTGGCGCATCTCGGCGGCTATGCCGGGCATGAAGATGACGCCGAGGGCTATCAGCAGCAGCACGCTCTCGAAGAGCGTCAGGAAGATGGGCAGCAGCCTCCGGCGCACGCGCAGCAGGCGGCGGTTGTACTGCACGAAGGGCTCGAGCATGTAGGCTATCAGCCAGGCCACGACGAAGGGCAGCAGCACGTCGCTGAGGGCGCCGACGAGCCACACGGCCAGCAGCACGCCCAGCGTGGAGATGACCAGGCGCACCACGCGGTCGAAGGTGTACGGACGGTATGTTTCTGACATTTTATTCCTATTTTGTGGCAAAGTTAGCTATTTTTTCACTAATTTTGCAGTTATAAAGAAATAAACAATCATTATGACAGAAAAAACCCAACAATTGCTCAACGACAAGGCGTGGGCCCGGTGGCTCGCCCTTATCCTGATAGCATCGATGATGTTCTTCGCCTACATGTTTGTGGACGTGATGTCGCCCCTGAAATCTCTTTTGGAAGAGAAGCTGCACTGGGACAGCGCATCCTTCGGCACATACGCCGCCTCGGAATACTTCCTGAATGTGTTCTTCTTTTTCCTGATATTCGCAGGCATAATCCTCGACAAAATGGGCATCCGCTTCACAGGACTGCTGTCGGCATCCATGATGGTGATCGGCGCATCCATCAAGCTTGTGGGTGTGAGCGAGTGGTTTGAGAGCACGGCCTTGTGCGAATGGCTCGACAGCTGGTGGGTGTCGTTTCCCGGCAGCGCCAAGATGGCCTCGCTCGGCTTCATGATCTTCGGCTGCGGCTGCGAGATGGCCGGCACCACGGTGTCGAAGGCCATCGCCAAGTGGTTTGAAGGCAAGGAGATGGCTCTGGCCATGGGCGTGGAGATGTCGATAGCCCGCCTCGGCGTCTTCGCCGTGATGTGGATATCGCCCCTCATCTCGGGCCGCTTCGACCAGTCCATCCTTGCCCCCGTGGCCTTCTGCACGGCACTGCTCGTCATCGGCCTGCTCAGCTACACGGTGTTCGTCTTCATGGACCGCCGCTTCGACAGCCAGCTGGCCGCAGCCGGCCGCAGCGGAGGCGCAGAAGGCAGCGACGAGGAATTCCACATCTCCGACCTCGGCAAGATATTCTCCAGCAAAATGTTCTGGCTCGTGGCCCTGCTGTGCGTGCTCTACTACAGCGGAATCTTCCCCTTCCAGCGCTACGCCCCCAACTATGTGCAGGAGACCCTCGGAGTGAGCGCCGAAACCGCCGCCCGCCTCTTCAGCGTGTTCCCCATCCTCGCAATGGTTCTGACCCCCTTCCTGGGAGCGTTCCTCGACTACAAGGGCAAAGGCGCAACCATGCTCATCGTGGGCGCCGTAATCATGACATGCTGCCATCTGGGCTTCGCATTCCTGCTGCCCGCTGTGCCCGCCGTATGGCTGGCCGTGACGCTCATCCTCATTCTGGGTGTGTCGTTCTCGCTGGTGCCGGCTGCGCTGTGGCCCTCGGTGCCCAAGATTATAGATGCCAACATCCTGGGCTCGGCCTATTGCCTTATTTTCTGGATTCAGAACATCGGCCTTTGCCTTGTGCCGCTGCTCATCGGCGAGACACTCGACGCCACCGGAGGCTACCGCGTGCCGATGCTGATTTTCGCATCGTTCGGCGTGCTGGCCATCATCTTCGGAGTATGGCTGAAGGTGCTTAACGCACGCCACAATTATGGCCTTGAGGAGCCCAACGTGAAGAAGCCCGACGCCGTCACCCTGGCTGCCGAAGCCCAGAGCGCCGAGGAATAATCCTCCCCGCCCCGGCCCCCACTCATCAAAAGCCTCGTCCTCCCCGACGGGGCTTTTGCTGTTGAGTGAGACTATAGGTGGGGAGCCTCACGCAAAGGCGCAGAGGGCTCGCAAAGGAATTGTAAGGGGGCTGGTAATACGCCAATAAAACAATATGTTTCTTATGGCTCTTATGTTTCTTATGCTTCTTAATAACCCCATCCGCCAAGCACGCCCACGGAGCACCGGAGGTGCGGGCTTATGCTTAGCCGCGGCTGAGCGAAGCGAGGCCGTGGTTAAGGTCGCCTCCACGATGGCGAGGCCCGGAGGGCTGAGCACACCCCATGCTGCAAGATGCTCACCCCTTCGGGGCTCGTGAATGATGTTATCGTCGCTTACCACGGCCTCGCTGCGCTCAGCCGCGGTTAAGCATGACCCCGCCCCTTCGGGGCTTCGCGGGTGATTCCGCCCCGTCTCGGGTGTCTCGCTTGTCCAGGGGGCGGGACGAGACGAGACAGACGGGACAGGACGACGCTCGGCGGTTGAAAACCGCCGCTCCTTCTATTAATTTGGCACTTGCATCTTTGCGCGAGATTTCGCCCATCGAACGTAAAGGCGGACGGCTACGCCGCCCCTACCCTTATATTGATGCCTTACCACAAGCTGCGGGCTACGCCCTTGCATGTGGCTATATAAAGGAGCGCGGCTACGCCGCTTTACCTCGCCCGCTCGGCTTGGAGGGTGGATTTAAAGAAGCGGCAGGAGTTATTTTCGTTGGCGTGAAAACCATTGCTTCCTCGCCCTAAAATTCCTTTGCGAGCCCTCTGCGCCTTTGCGTGAGGCTTCTCACCCACGCGGGGGCTCGGCGGTTGGAAACCGCCGCTCCTTTCGCTCGCCCGAGGCGGGGTCAGTTCAGCACCTTGTAGCCGCGCTGCTGGAGCTCGCGGCGGATATCGGCGATGTGGTCGCTATCGCGGGTTTCGAGCTCGATGCGGATGGTGCAGCCGTTGATTTCGGCGCTCGTGTTGATGCGCTCGTGGCTGACGGAGATGATGTTACCGCCCGCGTCGGCTATGACGGTGCATACGCCCGAGAGCTGGCCGGGCTTGTCGCCGACGTCGATGTTGAAGGTGCAGTTGCGTCCGCTCTTGACGAGGCCGCGGGTGATGACGCGGTTGAGGATGGTGACGTCGATGTTGCCGCCGGACACCACGCAGACCGTCTTGCGGCCCTTGACGGGCACCTTGTTGAACATTGCGGCGGCCACCGCCACGGCTCCGGCGCCCTCGGCCACGAGCTTCTGCTGCTCGATCAGGGCGAGGATGGCGGCGGCTATCTCGTCTTCGGTGACGGTGACAATCTCGTCGACATACTTGTTGCAGAACTCGAATGTGTTGACGCCGGGCTCCTTTACGGCGATGCCGTCGGCAATGGTGCTGACATCGCCCAGGCGGGCTATGTGGCCTTCCTGAAGCGAGGCGGCCATGGAGGGAGCGCCCGACGACTGCACGCCGTAGACCTTGATGTCGGGGCGCAGGGTCTTGATGGCGAAGGCCACGCCGCTGATGAGGCCGCCGCCGCCGATGGGCACGATGACGGCCTCGACGTCGGGCATCTCCTCGAGTATCTCGAGGCCGATGGTGCCCTGTCCGGCTATCACCTTGAGGTCGTCGAAGGGGTGGATGAAGGTGTATCCGTGCTCCTTCTGCAGCTCGATGGCCTTGGCGTAGGCGTCGTCGTAGACACCGGGCACGAGACACACCTCGGCGCCGAGGCGGCGCGTGGCCTCGATCTTCGAGATGGGGGCGCCGGCGGGGAGGCAGATCAGCGACTTGATGCCGTTGCGCTGGGCGCCGAGGGCCACGCCCTGGGCATGGTTGCCGGCCGAGCAGGCTATCACGCCGCGGGCCTTCTCCTCGTCGCTGAGCTGCGATATCTTGTAGTAGGCGCCGCGCAGCTTGAACGAGCCGGTGAGCTGCAGATTCTCGGTCTTGAGGTAGACCTGGGCCTCGGGGTTGATCTTGGAGGCGGGTATGACGGATGTTTTGCGAGCCACTCCCTGCAGGACTGCGGCCGCATTGAATATTTCGCTGATTTGCAACATTGTATGATGGTTGTTTAAAGTATCACTCCAGGGGCAGACGGTTCATCTCGTCGATGTAGTCGAGTATGGCCTGGCGGCCGCGCTTATCGGCGCTCGACGTGCGGAACACCGGGGGCAGCTCCTCCCAGCGCTCGAGCAGGGCGGCCAGGTAGACCTCGGTGGCCTTCTTGGCGGCCGACGATGTGAGCTTATCGAGCTTGGTGAAGACGATGCTGAAGGGCACGCCGTTCTCGCCCAGCCACTCCATGAACTCCATGTCGATGCGCTGCGGGGCGTGGCGCGAGTCGATGAGCACGAAGAGGTTGGTCATCTGGCGGCGGTTGAGTATGTAGCCCTTGATCATCACCTCCAGCTCGTCGCGGTCGGCCTTGCTGCGGGCGCGTAGCCATAGCCGGGCAGGTCGACGATATACCATTCGTCGTTGACCAGAAAGTGGTTTATCAGCAGCGTCTTGCCGGGGGTCGACGATGTCTTGGCCAGCTTGGCGTTGCCTGCCAGCATGTTGATGAGCGACGACTTGCCCACGTTGCTGCGCCCTATGAAGGCATATTCGTGGCGCATATCGGCCGGACATCGGGCCTCGTTGGGTGCGCTGATGACGAAACGCGCGCTGTTTATAATCATATCTCCGACTCAGGATGTGGTGTATATACATAAAAAGAAAGACTCCCGGGCTTTTTGGGGCTCAGGAGTTTTTGGCGAGTAGCGAATCAGGGACTCGAACCCTGGTCTCCACCGTGAGAGGGTGGCGTGCTAGACCACTACACTAAATCGCCTCATTTGCACGTTGCAAAGTTAAGCACGTTTTTCGGACTGTGCAAATTTTTCAATGATATTTTATAGTGAAAATTTGTTAATAATAAGCTATTGCGTTGCGTTTCAACATATTAGCAAAATCATTTTTTCAGCCTGCCCGACGGCGTGCCTTCCTATATAAGGAGTCAGTCGTGGTGGTAGGGTTCGCCGCGCAGAATGGTCATGGCACGGTAGATCTGCTCGACGAAGAAGGGGCGCACCATCTCGTGGCTGAACGTCATCAGCGAAAGGCTCAGCAGCGAGTCGGCCCGCGAGCGCACCTCGTCGGAGAAGCCGTAGGGACCGCCCACGACGAAGACCAGGTTGCGCGGCAGCGTAGCCATCTTGCGGTCGATGAAGCCGGCAAAGTCGCGCGAGCTCATCTGCCGTCCGTGCTCGTCGAGCAGCACCACATAGTCGGCCGGTGCCATGCCGCGCAGCATCTGCCGCCCCTCGGCCAGCTTCTGCGAGTCCTCGGTGGTGGCGCGCGTGGTGCGCACGTCGGGCAGCTCCACGAGCTCGAAGGGCACATAGTGGGCCAGGCGCGAGGCGTAGCGTTCGGTGAGCCCTCGCAGGGCCTCATCGCGCGTGCGGCCCGTCACCATCAGAATGATTTTCATGCGTCTTTGCGATATTTTTAGTAATTTTGCACAAAAGTAATAAAAATAATCCGATATGAAGACTACCGACGAACTTATCGACGACCTGCTCACCCTGGCATTTGCCGAGGACGTGGGCGACGGCGACCACACCACCCTCAGCACCATCCCCGCCGAAGCCATGGGGCGGCAGCGCCTCATCATCAAGGAAGAGGGCATCCTCGCCGGTGTCGACGTGGCCCGCCGGGTGTTCGAGAAGTTCGACCCCTAGCTCAAGATGACCGTCTATATCGAGGACGGCGCCCATGTGCGCCCGGCGACATAGCCTTCGAGGTCGAGGGCACCGTGCGCTCGCTGTTGCAGACCGAGCGCGTCATGCTCAACATCATGCAGCGCATGAGCGGCATCGCCACCATGACCGCCCGCTATCAGCAGCGCCTCGAAGGACTGCAAGACCAAGGTGCTCGACACCCGCAAGACCACTCCCGGCATGCGCATGCTCGAGAAGAGGCTGTCAAGATAGGCGGCGGCATGAACCACCGCATCGGCCTCTTCGACATGATTCTCATCAAGGACAACCACGTCGACTTTGCCGGCGGCATACCCCAGGCTGTAGCCTCCGCCAAGGCCTACTGCAAGGACCACGGCAAGGACCTGCGCATCGAGCAGGAGGTGCGCAACACCGACGAGATACTCCAGGCCATCGAGGCCGGCGTGGACCGCATCATGCTCGACAACTTCACTCCCGAGCGCACCGTCGAAGCCGTGCGGCTCATCCGTGAGAAAGCCCCCGCTATCGAGATTGAATCCAGCGGCGGCATCACCATCGACACCCTGCGCGCCTACGGCGAGGCCGGTGTCGACTTCATCAGCGTCGGCGCCCTCACCCACAGCGTCAAAGGCCTCGACATGAGTTTCAAGGCCTACTGAGCAAACTTTTCAGCCCCGCCCGAGGTTTAAACACTATACCCCCGCCAACACCCCCGCCGAAGATGCAGAAACAGCCGACGTCATCGCCCGACACCCTGGGCACGCGCTCCATAGGCGCGCTGCTCTGGCAGTACTCGCTGCCGGCCATCATAGCCAGCGTGGTCACGTCGCTCTACAACATCATCGACAGCATCTTCATAGGACGCGGCGTGGGCCCGATGGCCATATCGGGACTTGCCATCACCTTTCCGCTGATGAACCTCGTGATCGGCTTCTGCACGCTCGTCGCCGTGGGCGGCGCCACCATCAGCTCCATCTTCCTCGGGCCAGAAGAACGTGCGCAGGGCCACCGATACGGTCAACAACGTGATGCTGCTCTGCATAGTCCACTCGGTTGTGTTCGGCGGCCTCACGCTTATTTTCCTCGACCCCATCCTGCGCCTGTTCGGCGCCACGGCCGAGACCCTGCCCTACGCCCGCGAGTTCATGCGCGTCATCCTCTACGGCACGCCCGTGAGCTACGTGTTCATAGGCCTCAACAACATCATGCGCGCCACGGGCTATCCGGCCAAGGCCATGGTATCGGCGCTGCTCTCGGTGGCCGTCAACGTGGTGCTGGCGCCGCTGTTCATCTTCAAGTTCCACTGGGGCATCTCCGGAGCCGCCGCGGCCACCATCCTGGGCCAGTCGGCAGCCCTGGTGTGGGTGATGGCCCACTTCCTCTCGCGCAAGAGCTTCGTGCGCCTCGACTGGCGCGACCGCTTCTTCACGCCCTCCATCGTGCGCCGCATCTACGGCATCGGCATGTCGCCGTTTCTGATGAACTGCACGGCCTGCGTGGTGGTGGTGTTCCTCAACAAGTCGCTGCTCGAGTACGCCGGCGACATGGGCAACACGGCCGTGGGAGCCTACGGCATCATCAACCGCACCACCATGTTCTTCGTCATGATAGTGTTCGGCGTCACCCAGGGCATGCAGCCCATCCTCGGCTACAACTACGGCGCCGGCAAGCTCGGGCGCGTGCGGGGCACCCTGCGCCGCGGCATGCTCGCAGGCTTCGCCATCTCGGCCGTGGGATGGATGGCCACAGAGTGTTTCCCCGACACCATCAGCGCCCTGTTCACCACCGACACCGCAATGATAGACATCGCCCGCAACGGTTTCCGCGTCTACTTCATATGTTATCCCGTGGTGGGCATCCAGATAGTGATACAGAACTATTTCCAGAGCATAGGCAAGCCGAAGATCTCCATTTTCCTGTCGCTCACGCGCCAGCTCATATACCTGCTGCCCCTGCTGTGGCTGCTGCCCCCGCTGTGGGGCGTCGACGGCGTGTGGGCATCCATGGCCGGCAGCGACCTGCTCGCCTTCCTGACGGCAGTCGTCACCCTGGCCGTAACCAACCGACGCTTCAACCTTCAAGCCAATGCTGCATAAAATAAACATACAGGCCGCACCCGAAGCCGCCTACAACCCTGCCCGCCTGCCCGACGAGGCCGCACGCGCCCTGGGCGTCAAGCCCGCACGCGTCAGGCGCGTCGACGTGCTGCGCCGCAGCATCGACGCCCGCAGGCGCCGTGTGGTGGTCAACCTCACCCTCGGCGTCCACCTCGACACCGTCGACCCCACGGCCACGCTCTACGAGCCCGTCGACTTCCCCACCCTGCCTGCCGACGCCCCGCAGGCCATAGTCGTAGGCGCCGGACCCGCAGGCCTCTTCGCCGCCCTGCGCCTCATAGAGCTCGGCGTCAGGCCCGTGGTGCTGGAACGCGGCAAGGACGTAGACTCGCGCCGCCTCGACATGGCCCGCATCAGCCGCGAAGGCATCGTCGACCCCGACAGCAACTACTGCTTCGGCGAGGGCGGCGCAGGCGCCTACTCCGACGGCAAGCTCTACACCCGCAGCAAGAAGCGCGGCCCGGTCGACAAGGTGCTGCGCTGGTTCTGCCAGCACGGAGCCTCCACCGACATCCTCGTCGACGCCCACCCCCACATAGGCACCGACCGCCTGCCCGACGTCATCAAGGCCATGCGCCAGACCATACTGCGCTGCGGAGGCAGCGTCAGCTTCGGCACACGCGTCACCCGCCTGCTCACCGACGCCGAAGGCAGCGCCGTCGCCGGCGTGGCCGACGCCGAAGGCCACACCTGGCACGGCCCCGTAATCCTCGCCACGGGCCACTCCGCCCGCGACGTCTACCGCATGCTGCTCGACAGCGGCATCGAGCTGCAGCCCAAGGGCATAGCCGTGGGCGTGCGCCTCGAGCATCCCCAGAAGCTCATCGACACGATTCAGTACCACTCGCCCCAGGGCCGCGGACGCTGGCTGCCCGCAGCCGAGTACAGCATGCTCACGCGCGTCGACGACCGCGCCGTCTACTCCTTCTGCATGTGTCCCGGCGGTTTCATCATCCCGGCCGCCAGCGAGCCGGGCCAACTGGTAGTGAACGGAATGTCGCCCAGCAACCGAGGCACCCGCTGGGCCAACTCAGGCATGGTGGTGGAGATACTGCCGGAGGATCTTCCCGAGAGTTACACCGGCTTTGGGCCTCTGAAAATGATGCACTACCAGGCCGACATAGAAGCCCGCTTTTTCGAGGCCGCAGGCCGCACCCAGAAGGCCCCCGCCCAGTGCATGACCGACTTCACCGCCTCGCGCCCCTCGGCCACCCTGCCGCCCACGAGCTACGCTCCGGGCCTCACCCCCGCCCGCATCGACCTGCTGCTGCCCGAGCCCATAGCCCGGCGCCTGCAGGAAGGCTTCAGGCAGTTCGGCCGCTCGGCCCGCGGCTTCCTCACGCCCGAGGCCGCGCTCATAGGCTGCGAGACGCGCACATCCTCGCCCGTACGCGTGCCACGCGACCCCGAGACGCTGCGCCATGTGGCCACCCCCAGCCTCTATCCCTGCGGCGAAGGCGCAGGCTATGCCGGCGGCATCGTCAGCGCCGCCATCGACGGCATGCGCTGCGCCGAAGCCCTCGCCCTCACCCTCAAACCCTGACATCCCCCGACTCCCCCACCACCACCATGCGACTGCTCTATCTCCTAAGCCTGCTGATGCTCCTGGCCGCCACCTCGCGGGCCGGGGCATGGCACACCGACACCGTGCTCGGCGGCGACTTCGAGTCGCGCACCGTAGTGCACCCCAACGACTACTCCGGCCCCGTGCGCTCCACCGTGACGCGCCTGCGCTCCGACTGCGGCGACTCCACGGCCGTGCTCTACATCCACGGCTACAACGACTACTTCTTCCAGCAGGAGGAAGCCGAGCGCCTGGCCGACTCGTGCTACCACTTCTACGCCGTCGACCTGCGCAAGTACGGCCGCTCCATCATACCCGGCCAGACACCCTACGAGCTGCGCGACATCAAGGAGTACTACGCCGACATCGACTCGGCCGCGGCCATGATGCGCCACGACGGCATACGCCGCGCCGTGCTCATGGGCCACTCCACGGGCGGCCTCGTGGCCTCCGCCTACATGAGCTCGCATCCCGACAGCATCTTCCGCCTGCTCGTGCTCAACAGCCCCTTCCTGGAGTGGAACATGAGCGCCTTCAAGCGCCGCGTGGCCGTGCCCGCCATAGGTCTGCTCGGGCGCCTCTTCCCGCGCATGAAGATATCGCAGGGCACCAAGGATTCGCCCTACGGCGAGTCGCTGCTCTGCGGACGCCACGGCGAGTGGCACTTCAACACCGACTGGAAGACCATAGCCCCGCGAAAGGTGGAATCGTCGTGGATAGGCGCCATCACCCGCGCCCAGCGGGCCGTGCGCAAGGGCCGCATAGGCGTGCCCGTGCTCGTGATGCACTCCGACGCCAGCGCCCGCGGCGACGACTGGCACCCCGGCTACCAGCAGGCCGACGGCGTGCTCGACACCGACCACATGCACCGCCTGGCCCCGCGGCTCGGAGCCGACGTCACCGAAAGCATCGTGCCGGGAGCCATGCACGACATCTTCCTCTCGAGGCGCGACGTGCGCGACGACGCCTACCGCCGCCTCTTCGACTGGCTCTACGGCCGCAACATGAAAGCAAAACACTGACATGAGCAAAGCGCAGCTGAAAAAAGAACTCGCAGGCATGAGCGCCGAACAGCTCGTGCAGATAGTGCTCGACGCCTACAGCGCACGCAAGGAGACGCGCGACTACTTTGAATTCTTCCTCAACCCCGACGTCGACAAGCTCTACGCCAAGACCCTCGCCGCCGTCGACAAGGAACTCATGCGCAGCAAGCACGGCCACAGCACGTCGCGCATCACCGTAGTGCGCCGCGCCATCAAGGACTTCGCCTCCTACGACCCCGGAGCCGAATACGTGCTGCGCCTCATGCTCGACACGCTCGAGCACATCCTCGTGCGCGAGAAATACGTCTACTTCAAGGAAACATTCGAGAAAGGCTCGCGCCGCCTCGTCGACGACATCCTTGCCTATGCCGACACCCACGCCATGGTCGACAGCACGCTGAGGCGCCTGTACGCCATGTCGCGCGACATGAACCTCGGCACGGCCTCGTTCCGCAGCCGCCTCGTGGGCCGCTTCATGCACTGCCTCAGTCCTGGGGAATCCTGATTTTCCCCTTTACGAAGACCAGGCTGCACTCCTGCGGCTCGTAGGAGCATATTATGGCCTTCTTCAGCTCCGGGCCGTCGCCGGCGGCCACGCCGTATATGCGGCACATATCGTCGCCATCGCGAGTCTCCAGCAGCAGCTCCATGCCCTCCCCGGAGGCTATCGCGGCCACATCGCGGCTTATGGCCTCCTGCGAGTCGGCGTGTTCGCACACAAACACCTCCATGCAGGTCACCTTGCCGTAGTCGAAATCCTCGTCGCCCAAGGCCCCGAAAGCCGAGGCCGACATCATCATGCCGCGGGGTATGCGCACCGACGTGGTCTGCGGATAGCAGGCGAGGCTCTTGAAAAACTTGGGCTTGACCATCATGCAGCCCTCCAGGCACAACGCCAGCACGACCGCGAGCACACACAGTATCTTCTTCATGGCACCGCCTCTCAGTCGCCCATCACCGCCGACATCCTGACGGAGCCGCGGATGAATACAATGCAGTACTCCGAGCCGTCTCTCGACTCGATGACAATAGACTTCAGCACATCGCCCGATTCGGGCACACGGCCGTAGATGACCACGCTCTCGCCGTCCTCGCGGGCCTCCATGATGATATCGAGCTTAAGCCTGTCGATGATGGCGTGCACCTCCTTCTCAAGGCGCGGAGCAACGTCGGGAGCCTCACTCTGGAGTATCTCTATCGACTCTATGTCGTCGACGATGCCGCCCAGCTCCACACCGCCGACCGGCACGTCAACGTTCTTGGCGAAGCGCAGCGCAGCCTTGCCGACGTAGACCGACTGCACGCCCTTCATATCGGCGAGCGAGGCGAAGAGGCGGTCGCTCTGTGCGCTGCAGGCAAGGGCCATGCCCGCCACAGCGAGAATCAGGATTATCAGCTTTTTCATAATATATCGCATTTATCAGTTTTTCTTTATAAGGGACAGAGCGTCGAGCGGACTGCGCACTGCGGCCACTGCATTCTCGGCCTTGGCTATGGCTCTGCCACCGCTGCCCAGCGCACGGGAGAGACGCTGCATCACGTCGGCCGTGACGGCCACCACCTCGGCCGAGTCGGTCAGCTCGACAGCCGTGCGGGCCACTGCGGGCGCAGCCTTGCGGGGCTGAGGCGCCTCTTCAGCCTGCGTGCCTCCGGGTTCGGCATCGGCCAGGAGTTCGCGCGCAGGAGCGGCCTGCTGCCGCGGGATAGCAAGCGTGTCGGCCATCTCCACGAGCTCGGCCGTCAGCCTGCCTGCGGAGGGCCGTGAGGGCACAATCCACAGAGCCGCCGCAGCCACCAGGGCCACTGCCGCCACAGCCGCTGCGTAGCGCAGCACAGCCGCAAACCGCAGACGCCTGGCGGAGGCGCTGCGCACGGTGGCGTCGAGCAGACGTTCGTGCAGGTCGGCGGGCATATCGCCGCCGCCATCGGCATCATGCGCCGCCAGGGCGCGGAATATGGCCGCATCGGCGCGCAGATCGTCGTCCACATCGGGCGTGGCGCTGAAATATCGCTTCAGCTCCTCGGTCGCGGCTGCTGTGGCGCGGCCGTCATAGTAGTCGCACAGCAGGCTGAGTATGCGTTCTTTGTCCGTCATGGCTGCATGTATTTATTGTATAGTTCCTTTATGCGTTTGCGTCCGCGGCTGAGCAGTTGCCGCACATTGCCCTGCGAGTAGCCCGTCAGCTCGGCTATGTCGTCGTTGCTCATGTCGTCGAATGCGCTGAGCCTCACCACCGTGCGTTGCCCCTCGGGCAGAGTGTCGATGACGCGTTCCAGAAATTCCAGCGTGTCGGGTTCGGCCGGGGCCTCGCCCGCATCGGCCGTTTCTACCGTCGGCGTCGCCGCAGTCGGCATCCCGCGCAGGGCGTCAATCGCCGTCCGCCTCACCACGGCCATGGCATAGGCCGCAGGCTCGCCTATCGTGGCCATGCCCGCACCCAGGCGCCATATCCGCACCATGGCATCCTGCACGGCGTCGGCCGCCGCTTCGGGGTTGCCGGTGATGGCCCTTGCCGCCGCATACATACGGCGGTAGTGGGGCATGAAGCGTTCGGTGAATATCTGTTCTGTTTGTGTCACGACTCGTTTTACTCCGGGTATTCACTGACAAGACGGCCTTCGGTCGCTTTTTGTTACAAACGTACGGAAAATTTTTGAGTATGCACAAAAAATAGTAATTTTGCAGTCTATGACACTGAAGAAATCAACTGCCGCCGGCCTCGCGCTGCTCCTGCTGCTGTGGCTGGGTCTCGTGGCCCTCATCATCGCGAGGACTCCGAAGTTCACGCTCTACACTGCTTTCGTCATCGTGGCCTCGGGCATCATCATCTTTGTGCCTATATATCGTAAATATTTCAAAGGCAATTAGATATGTCATCAAATAGCATCAACGGCGCCTCCCTACTCTCCTCCATAGCCTCGCCCGACGACCTGCGTCGGCTCCCGCTGGAGCAGCTGCCGGCGTTGTGTGCCGACATACGCAATTTCCTCATCGAGAACCTCAGCGCCAACCCCGGCCACTTCGGTTCGAGTATGGGCGCCGTGGAGCTCACCGTGGCCCTGCACTACGTGTTCAACACGCCCTACGACCGCATAGTCTGGGACGTAGGCCACCAGGCCTACCCCCACAAGCTCCTCACGGGACGTCGCGAGGCCTTCGCCTCGGGCAACCGTCGCCTCGGGGGCATCAGCGGCTTCCCCAACCCGGCCGAGAGCCCCTACGACACGTTCAGCGCGGGACATGCGTCGAACAGCATCTCCGCAGCCCTGGGCATGGCTATGGCCAGCAAGCTGCAGGGCGAGTCGCCCAGGCGCAACGTTGTGGCCGTCATAGGCGACGCCTCCATCAGCGGCGGACTGGCCTTCGAGGGCATCAACAATGCCGCCAACACGCCCAACAACCTCCTCATCATCCTCAACGACAACGACATGAGCATCGACGAGAACGTCGGTTCGCTCAACTCCTACTTCGCCGAGATGACCACCTCCCACGGCTACAACCACCTGCGCTACAAGCTCTACCGGGGCCTGCGCCGCGTCGGCATAGTGGGCGACCGCCGCAAGGGGGCCATCATGCGCTTCAACAACAGCTTGAAATCGCTTCTGATGCGCAGCCAGAATATCTTCGAGGGCCTCAACATACGCTATTTCGGTCCGTTCGACGGCAACGACGTGGCCACAATCGTGCGCGTGCTCAACGACATCAAGGACATGGAAGGCCCGCGCATCCTGCACCTGCGCACGTCAAGGGCAAGGGCTACGCTCCGGCCGAAAGCAATCCCTGCAGCATGGCACGCCCCCGGCCGCTTCGACGTGGCAACAGGCCGGCGCGAGGAGGAGCAGGCCAAGACCGACGGACGCATGAAATACCAGGACGTATTCGGCCACACTCTGCTTGAGCTCGCACGCCGCGACCCGCATATAGTGGCCATCACGGCCGCCATGGCTTCCGGCACCTCCGTAGCCATAATGCAGCGCGAGATGCCCGACAGAGTGTTCGACGTAGGCATCTCCGAGGGCCACGCCGTCACCTTTGCCGGAGGCATGGCCAAGGACGGCATGATGCCCTTCGTGGCCATCTACTCCAGCTTCCTGCAGCGAGCCTACGACCACATCATACATGACGTGGCCCTGAGGGCCTGCCCGTCACCTTCTGCATCGACCGCGCGGGCCTCGTGGGCGAGGACGGCCCCACCCACCACGGCGCCTTCGACATCGCCTACATGCGCTCCGTGCCGGGCATGACAGTGGCCTCGCCGCGCAACGAGCACTGGCTGCGACGGCTCATGACGGCGGCGGCCGAGACGCCCGGACGCGGCCCCATGGCCATTCGCTATCCCCGAGGCAAGGGCCACACACCCGACCCCTGCGCCGAGCCCGCCGAACCGGCACCCTTAGGCCGCGGCGAGCGCCTGCGCGACGGCTCGGAAGTCTGCGTGCTGACCATCGGCCCCGTGGCCGACGCAGCCGCCGAGGCCATCGACGCCCTGCAGGCCGAGGGCCGCAGTATAGCCCACTACGACATGATATTCGCCAAGCCTCTCGACGAGGAGCTGCTCCGCGAGGTGGCCGCCAAGGGTGTGCCCGTCATCACCGTGGAGGACGGCATCGCAAACGGAGGCATGGGTTCGGCCGTGGCCGAGTGGATGGCCGACAACGGCCACTCGCTGCCCGTGCACCGCGTGGGCCTGCCCGACGCCTTCGTCACCCAGGGCACTCCCGCCCAGCTCGCCGCCATCTGCGGCATCGACGCCGCGGGCATACGCAACGCCATCGCCACCGCCATAAAATCGAAGTCATGAAGATTGTCATAGCCGGAGCCGGCGAAGTGGGCTCACACCTGGCCAAGCTGCTCAGCAACGAGGAGCAGGACATACTGCTCATCGACGAGGACGCCGAGCGCCTGGCCGTTCTCGACGCCAACTACAACATCATGACAATGGCCGGCAACCCCACGTCTTTCCTCAACCTGCGAAACGCCCTGCGCGACGGCTGCGACCTCTTCATAGCCGTCACACCCACGGAGTCGAGCAATGTCGTGGCCTGCTCCATAGCCAAGACCATGGGCGCGGGCATCACCGTGGCCCGCATCAGCCACTACGGCTACATGGCGCCCGAAAACCGCGAGTCGATGAAGCGCATGGGTGTGGACCGCGTCATCTACCCCGAATACCTTGCCGCACAGGAGATTGTAACGGCGCTCGACCATCCCTGGACACGCTACTGGTATGAGTTCCACAACGGCGAAATCATCCTCGCCGGCGTGCGGCTGCGCCCGGGAGCGCCGCTCATAGGCATGCAGCTCAAGGACTTCGCCAGCACCAACCACAACTTCCACGTCTCAGCCATCAAGCGCAACCACGAGAGCATCATACCCCGCGGCGACGACCGCATGGAGGAAGGCGACATACTCTACTTCACCTTCACGCGCGACAACATCGACACCCTGCGCCGCCTCACGGGCAAGACCGACTTCCGCGTGCGCCGCGTCATCATCATGGGCGGCGACAAGATGGCCGTGCGCGTCTACGACCTGGGCCACGAACGCTACCGCTTCAAAATCATCGAGAGCGACCGCGAGAAGTGCCTGGCCCTGCCGGAGAAATGCCCCGACGCCGAAATCATCATGGGCGACGCACGCGACCCCGACATGTGGACCGAGACCGGCCTCGACAGCGCCGACGCCTTCATAGCCCTCACCAACAGCGCCGAAACAAACATCCTCGCCTGCATGGCCGCCAAGGATCTCGGCGTCAAGCGCACAGTGGCCGAGGTGGAGAATCTTCAATTCATATCTCTCGCCGAGGGCATGAACATCGGCAAGGTCATCAACAAGAAACTGCTTGCTTCCAGCAGCACGTTCCAGCTCATGCTCGACGCCGACGCCTCATCGTCGAAATGCCTCGCACTCACCGACGCCGAGGTGGCCGAACTCGAGGTCAAAGCCGGCTCGCGCATCACCCACGCCCCCGTGCGGCAGCTCAGCCTGCCCCGCAGCATGACGCTGGCGGCCCTCATCCGCGACGGCCACGGCATGCTCATCGACGGCAACACCCACATCCAGGCCGGCGACCATGTGCTCGTCTTCTTCCTGCAGGGCAACATCCACAAGGTAGAACGCCTGTTCAGCTGACCATGTACAACAGGAAACACATGAAGCTCGTCAACCTGCCCATGCTGCTGCGTGTGGCGGGATGGCTCATGATGATAGAGGCGCTGTTCATGCTCATTCCGCTGGCCACATGCCTGGCCTACGGCGAGGACGACTGGCTTGCCTTCGCCCCCGTGGCGGCCGGCACTGGAGCCCTGGGCCTGTATCTCAGCCGCTGCCTGCGCCCGAGCCACTACAGCATGGGCAAGCGCGACGGCTTCCTGCTGACGGCCATGGTGTGGGTGGTGTTCTCGCTTTTCGGCATGCTGCCCTTCATGTTCTGCCACGACTCGCTGACGCTCAGCAACGCCTTCTTCGAAGCCATGTCGGGCTTCACCACCACCGGCGCCTCGGTCATCACCGACGTGACGACATGAGCCACGGCGTGCATATATGGCGTGCCACCATGCAGTGGCTCGGCGGCATGGGTATCATCCTCTTCACCCTCGCCGTGATCCCGATGCTCAACTCGTCGGGCGGCATGCAGATGTTCAACGCCGAGGTCACCGGCATCACCCACGACAAGCTGCGGCCGCGCATCCGCCAGACAGCCAAGGGCCTGTGGCTCATCTATTTCGCACTCACAGCCATGCTCGTGCTACTGCTATGGGCCGGGCCCATGAACTTCTTCGACAGCCTCTGCCACGCCTTCGGAGCCATCAGCACAGGCGGCTACTCCACGCGCAACGAGGGCATCTCGGCCTTCAGCTCCATCTACGTCAAGGTGGTGCTCACGCTGTTCATGTTCATCGGCGGCGTCAACTTCTCGCTCATCTACCGCTCGCTGCGCGGCGAGTGGGGCGTGCTCCGGCGCAACGACGTGTTCCGCACCTACGTCGGCATCATCGCCGTGATGTACGTGCTCTTCATCGCCGGCATACTCACGCAGGGCAACTGGAGCGACTGGCAAGACCTGACTATCAATCCATTGTTTCAGATAGTCTCCACCATCACATCCACCGGATTCACCCCCACCAACTTTGAGAAATGGGGACCGCTGGTGTTGTCGCTCGTATTCCTGCTGATGCTGTTCGGCGCCTGCGCAGGCTCGACGAGCGGCGGTGCGAAAATCGACCGCCTGCTCTATCTCATACGCAACTGCCGCAACGAGCTCTACCGCTGCATCTATCCCCATGCGGTCATGTCGGTGCGCGTCAACGGGCGCGTGGTCAGCAGCGAAATCGTCAACAAGGTGATAGCCTTCCTCTGCATCTACATGCTCCTCATAGGCCTCGGTGGCACAGTGCTCGCTGCCATGGACGTCCCCATCATCGACGCCTACTTCTCTGCGTTCTCATGCATGAGCAACACCGGTCTGGGCGCCGGCATCACAGGGTTCGGAGGCTCCTACGACATGCTTCCGGACGCCGCCAAGTGGGTGCTGTCGTTCCTCATGCTCACAGGGCGTCTCGAGATATTCACCGTGCTGCTTCTGCTGGCTCCGTCGTTCTGGCGCAAGTAGCCGAACATTTCCAGCTGCTTGCTTGTTAAGGATTTATAACAAATCCGCACAAGCATGAAAATCCTACGCCACATCCTTCCGCTGCTTGCAGTGTGCGCCATCTGCCTCGGCCCGTCGTCGTGCAGCCACGATGACGTATGGGGCGAGGTGCCTGAAAAGATAGGCAGCTTCATCGACCAATATTTCCCCAACTCCGCCCTGTCGTCGTGCACGCGCACCGGCAGCGACTATCACGTACGTATCAAGGACGGCCCCGGCCTTACGTTCGACTCGGAATGCGAGTGGACGGTCATCGCCGGCTACGGCGAGACCATGCCCCAGGTGCTGCTCTTCGACCAGTTGCCGCCGGCCCTCTACAGCTATCTTGAAGAGGTGCAGGCGCTCGGCAGCGTCTACTCCATGGAGCGCGACAAGGCCCGCTACGCCGTCACGCTGCAGAACACATCAGTGGTCTACAACATAGCCACCGGCGCCATCACCTCGCCTCTGCCTCCCGAATAGACTTGGCGGCTTAATGCTATTGCAAATTCACCTATTACACAAATAACCTAAAGCAACACTTAAAGACAGATTATGGAATTCCTCTGGTACATCCTCATCGGTTGCGCGGCCGGATTCATCGCCGGCAAGCTCACCACAGGTTCGGGCTACGGCATCGTGCTCAACCTCATCATCGGCATCGTAGGCTCCATCCTCGGCGGCATACTGTTCAGCATCCTCGGCTTCCACGCCACGGGCATCATCGGCAACCTCATCACCGCCGTTGTCGGCGCCGTCATCCTGCTCTGGATCTACTCCATGCTAAGCCGCAAACGCGGCTGACGCCACACATCCCGCATCCACTCCACGCGCCCCGGGCGCGGCTCCACAATGAGCCGCAGCCGGGGCGCAATCGTGCCTGACGGCCAAGCCGCCCTATCCCCCCAAACCCCTCTTACACCCTCTTACCTACCCCCTCTCAACTATAAACTCCAAAAAATTCTTTTATTTGTAAAATTTTCAGTAATTTTGTAGGAACAACCGAGAAGCCAATCACATGAACGACACAGATACCCCCGAAATCCTACCCGAAGACCCCGACACTCCACAGCAGCCGGCAGCGGGCGGCAAGACTTTTGACCCTACGGCCGACGTTGTGCGTCACCGCCTTCAGGGCATGTACCGCAACTGGTTTCTGGACTATGCCTCGTATGTGATTCTCGAGCGCGCCGTGCCACACATCGACGACGGCCTCAAGCCCGTGCAGCGCCGCATACTGCACTCCATGAAGACCCTCGACGACGGCCGCTTCAACAAGGTGGCCAACATCGTGGGCAACACCATGCAGTACCATCCCCACGGCGACGCCAGATCAACGACGCCCTCGTGCAGCTCGGCCAGAAGGACCTGCTGGTGGAGACCCAGGGCAACTGGGGCAACATCCTCACCGGAGCCTCTGCGGCCGCAGGCCGATACATCGAGGCGCGCCTCTCGCACTTCGCCCTCGACGTGCTCTACAACCCCAAGGTCACCGAGTGGACCCTCAGCTATGACGGACGCAAGAAGGAGCCCGTGACGCTGCCCGTCAAATTCCCGCTGCTGCTCGCGCAGGGTGTCGAGGGCATCGCCGTGGGCCTCTCGTCCAAGATCCTGCCCCACAACTTCAACGAGATAATCGACGCCGCCGTGGCCTATCTGCGCGGCGAGGAGTTCACACTCTATCCCGACTTCCTCACCGGAGGCATGATAGACGTCTCGCGCTACAACGACGGCGAGCGCGGCGGTGTGCTCAAAGTGCGCGCCAAGATAGAGAAAATCGACAACCGCACCCTCGCCATCACCGAGATACCCTACGGACGCACCACGGGCGCCGTCATCGACAGCATACTCAAGGCCTTCGAGAAGGGCAAAATCAAGATACGCAAGGTCGACGACAACACCGCCGAGACGGCCAACATACTGGTCCATCTGCAGCCCGGCACGTCGAGCGACAAGACCATCGACGCCCTCTACGCCTTCACCGACTGCGAGGTGAGCATCTCGCCCAACTGCTGCGTCATCTAGGACGACAAGCCCGTGTTTCTCGGCGTCAGCGACGTGCTGCGCCACAGCGTCGACACCACTCTGGCCATACTGCGCAGCGAGCTCGACATACGCCTGGCCGAGCTGCGCGAGCAGCTGCTCTTCGCCTCGCTGGAGCGCATATTCATCGAGCAGCGCATCTACAAGGACGAGGCTTATGAGCAAGCTCCCGACATCGACACCGCCGTGGCCCACATAGACGCCCGCCTGGAACCATACAAGCCGTCGTTCGTGCGCGAGATAGGACGCGACGACATCCTGCGCCTGCTCGAAATCAGGATGAAACGCATCCTGCGCTTCAACGCCGACGAGGCCGACGAGGCCATCAGCAACCTGCGCGGACGCATCGCCGACACGCTCGACAAGCTCGACCACATCACCGACTACACCATCGCCTGGTACGAAAACCTTAAGGAGAAATACGGCAGCCGCTACCCGCGCCACACGTAGTGCGCAGCTTCGACAACATCCAGGCCGCCAACGTGGCCGAGGCCAACGAAAAGCTCTACATCAACCGCGAGGAGGGCTTCATCGGCACCTCGCTCAAGAAGGACGAGTTCCTCTGCAACTGCTCGCTGCTCGACGACGTCATCATCTTCTACAAGGACGGCCGCTACAAGGTGGTCAAGGTGCAGGAAAAACTGTTCGTGGGCAAGAACGTGCTCTACGTCAACGTGTTCAAGCGCAACGACAAGCGCACCATCTACAACGTCATCTACCAGAACGGCCGCGGCGGACCCTACTACATGAAGCGCTTCGCCGTCACAGGCATCACGCGAGACCGCGAATACAACCTCACCCCCGGCCTGCCGGGCTCGCGCGTGGTCTGGTTCTCGGCCAACCCCAACGGCGAGGCCGAGGTGGTCAAGGTGGTGCTCAAGCCCAAGGCGCGCCTCAAGACGCTGCAGATCGACGTCGACTTCTCGCACCTCGCCATCAAGGGCAAGCAGTCGCTGGGCAACCTCGTGACCAAAAACGAGGTGGCCCGCTTCTCGCTCAAGGAGCGCGGCGTGTCGACCCTCGGCGGCCGCGACGTGTGGTTCGACCCCGACGTGCTGCGCCTCAACTACGACGGCCGCGGCGACTACCTCGGCGAGTTCAAGGGCGACGACCTGGTGCTCGTGGTGCTCCGCAACGGCGAGTTCTACACCACGGGCTTCGAGGCCACCAACCACTACGACCAGGACGACATCCTGCGCATCGAGAAGTTCAACCCCCACACCGTGTGGACGGCCATACTCAACGATGCCGACCAGGGCTATCCCTACATCAAGCGCTTCCACTTCGAGCCCTCGCCGCGCAAGCAGCGCTACCTGGGCGAAAACGAGGCCTCGACGCTCATAGCCCTCAGCGACAAGGCCGGCGCGATGTTCCGCGTGACGTTCGCCGCGCCCGACGATTTCCGCGACCCCATGACCGTCGATGCCGACGAGTTCATCGGCATCAAGGGCTTCAAGGCCCGCGGCAAGCGCCTCACCACGTGGGCGCTCGGTAGCGTGGAAGAGCTCGAGCCCAAACCCGTGGCCGACGATGAAGAAACCAAGCCCGACACGGTCGACACCGAGTCGGGAGCCACCGACCCCGACATGACGCCCGAGGCCGACAGCTCCGACGACGAGGTGCGCGACGAACTCACCGGACAGCAGCGATTGTTCTGATGCGACGCCTCTTTCTCACCCTCCTGCTATGCTGCGCAGCCTGCTGCGCCATGCACGCCCGCAGCGCCGAGGCCGACAGCCTGCGCCCCTACCGCCCCGTCACGGGCGCCTACACGCTGGGCCCGGGCTCGGCCCACATCTGCAACACCTACCTGACGCCGCTCCACTACGACGGCTGGGGAGCCACGCTGCGCTACGAGCGCCTGCAGGCCATGGGCTTCGACCCCGAGCGATGGGTCATGCAGCTGGAGGGCCGCCTCGACTTCGACCACACGCGCAACCCCGCCCGCAACGCCACCATGCTCGACCTCGAGCTGCGCCTCTCCTGGGCCATGATGCGCCGCCACCGCGACGTGGCCGTGGCCGGCCTCTCGCTCTACTGGGGCGGCTACACCGATGCCGCCGTAGGCGGTCTGTTCCTTGCCCGCAACGGCAACAACCCCGCCCAGGCCAAAGCGCAGTGGACCGTCGGAGCAAAGGCCATGGCGGTATATCCCGTGCGTCTGGGGCGCCTGCCCGTGACGCTGCGCTATCAGGCGTCGATGCCCCTGACGGGCGTGTTCTTCTCGCCCGACTACGGCGAGCTCTACTACGAAATCTTTCTCGGCAACCACAGCGGCCTCGTCCACGCCGCATGGCCCGGCAACTACTTCCGCCTCGACAATCTGCTGACGGCCGACCTGCACCTGGGCAACACATGCCTGCGCCTGGGCTACGCCTGCGACGTGTTCTCGTCGAAGGTGTCGGGCATCGTGGCGCGCGAGACGCGCCACCGCTTCGTGCTGGGCGTCACCACCGAGACCATCACCCTGGGCCGCAGCCGCGGCATCGACCCGCAGGCCCGCATAATCTCAGCAATCTACTGACGCTCATGAAGAAAGCCATCACCATCCTGTGCCTCTGCGCCGCCCTTTCAGCCTGCCACGACGTGGAGGAATGGAACGGCGACATGTACGGCAATTTCGACGCCCTCTGGACGCAGGTCGACGAGCACTACTGCTTCTTCGCCGAGAAAGACGTGGACTGGAACGAAGTGGGCCACCGCTACCGCTGCCGCATCGACCCCGAGAACATGAAGACCGCCGAGTACTTCGACCTGCTCGGCGAGATGCTCAACGAGCTGCGCGACGGCCACGTCAACCTCACGTCGTCGTTCAACACATCCTACTACCGCAAATGGTGGAGCGACTACCCGCAGAACTACAACGACCGCCTCGTCAAGCAATACTACCTCGACTTCGACTACGCCCAGTCGGGTCCGCTCAGCTACAAAGTGCTCCACGACAGCATCGGATACATGCGCGTGAGCACCATGGCCTCGGGCATCGCCGATGGCGCGCTGGACGTATCGCTGATGAGCTTCGCCGATGCCGAGTGCCCTGCTCTCGTCATCGACGTGCGCGACAACGGCGGCGGCTACATGACCACCACGCAGACCCTCGTGGAGCGCTTCATCGACCGCCACACCCTCGTGGGCTACATCAGCCACAAGACCGGCCCCGCCCACGACGCCTTCTCCGACCCCTACCCATTCTACTACGACACGGCCGAGGGCCATGTGCGCTGGCTCAGGCCGGTGGTCATACTGACCAACCGCAGCACCTTCAGCGCCGCCAACAACTTCGTGGCCATCATGCGCCTGCTGCCCAACATACGCATCGTCGGCGACCGCACGGGCGGCGGCAGCGGCATGCCCTACTCGTCGGAGATTCCCTGCGGCTGGGGCCTGCGCATGTCGGCCTGTCCGGTCTACGACGCCCGCATGCAGCTGACCGAGCACGGCGTGCCGCCGTCGGAAGGCTGCGAGGTGGACCTCGACCCGCAGCTCGCCCTGCAAGGCACCGACACCATGCTCGAGTTTGCCCTCGACCTCGCCTCCGACTGGCGCGACTGGTACGAAAAACGACAATAACCCGCACTCACACGCAAACATATATTATTATAATAATGAAACAGCTTATTTTTGCCACCGTAGCCCTCGCGGCCCTCGCACCCCAGGCCGTACGCGCCGACGAGACTCCCGCCGACAGCATCGAAGGCTTCGTTTTCACCGACGAGATCATCATCCCCGTCACTTCCGTAAAAGACCAGAACAAGAGCGGCACATGCTGGTGCTTCTCCGGCACATCGTTCTTCGAGAACGAAATACGCAAAGCCGGAGGCGACTCGCTCGACCTCTCCGAGATGTTCACCGTCTGCCAGTGCTATCTCGACAAGGCCGACCGCTACGTGCGCATGTACGGCAACGCCAACTTCGCCGCCGGCGGCTGCATCCTCGACGTGCCCTATGTGTGGAGCAAGTACGGCGCCGTGCCCGAGGAGGTCTACAGCGGCCTCTGCTACGGCGAGGACAAGCATGTGCACGGCGAACTCGACGGCCAGCTCGCCGCCATGGTCAACGTCGTCACCAAGAAGCCCAACGGCAAGCTGAGCACCGCCTGGCGCAAGGCCATCGACGGCGTGCTGCAGGCCTACCTCGGCGCCCTGCCCGAGACCTTCACCTACAAGGGCCGCGAGTACACCCCGCAGACCTACGCCGCGTCGCTGCCCATCAGCCCCGACAATTATGTGGCCCTCACATCGTTCACCCACCATCCCTTCTATGAGGAGTTTGTCTTCGAAGTGCCCGACAACTGGCTCTGGGCCAACTACATGAACATCCCCCTCGACGAGCTCAAGGCCGTCGTGGACAACGCACTGGCCGAGGGCTACACCGTGGCCTGGGCTGCCGACGTCAGCGAAGGCGGCTTCAAATGGACCGACGGCGTGGCCCTCATGCCCAAAGGCAAGACCGAGGGCGACATGAACGGCACCGAGCTCTCCCGCTGGGTACACCTCAGCGACAAAGACCGCCAGAACGAGAAGTACGACTTCAAGGGCCCCGTCGAGGAAATCACCGTGACCCAGGAGCTGCGCCAGGAGATGTTCGACAGCCAGGAGACCACCGACGACCACGGCATGGAAATCGTAGGCACCGCCCCGACCAGAAAGGCAACCGCTACTACAAGGTGAAGAACTCCTGGGACACCAACCAGATGTATGACGGCTACCTCTACGTGTCCGAGCCCTTCTTCCTGGCCAAGACTCTCAACCTGCTCGTCAACAAGAAAGCCGTGCCCAAGCACATAGCTAAAAAGGCCGGCATCAAGCAGTAACGTCCACGTGAAACGCATCGGCCTGCTCAGCGACACCCACTCCTGCCGCGACGACCGCTACGCGCTCCATTTCGCCGATTGCGACGAGATATGGCACGCGGGCGACGTCGGCGACGCCGACCTGCTGCGCCATCTGCAGGACATCGCCCCGGTGTTCCGCGGCGTGCGCGGCAACATCGACCACGGCGAGGTGGCCCGCCGCCTGCCCGAACTGCTGCGCTTCCGCGTAGAGGGCGTCGACGTGCTCATGACCCACATCGCCGGCTATCCGGGCCGATGGTCGCCGGGCTTCCGCAACATCCTGCGCGCCGAGCGGCCGCGGCTCGTCGTGGCGGGCCACAGCCACATCCTCAAGGTAATGCCCGACCGCGAACTCGACCTGCTCTACATCAATCCGGGAGCCGCAGGCACGCAGGGCTGGCAGAAGGTGCGCACGCTCGTGCGTTTCACCATCGACGGCGACAATATACGCGACCTGGACGTTATAGAATTAGCGAAAACCTCACGACTATGAAATCTCTTCTCCGACTCCTGTCCATCGCGGCCACCGCATCGCTGCTGGCCACAGCCTGCAAGACCTCCGAGGCCAACTACCGCGCCGCCTACGACAAGGCAGTGGCAGGGCGCGAAGGCGGCATGGCCATCGACTCCACCGTCTACGGCAAGGTGCGCCGCGAGATGCGCAGCAGCTACCTCATCGCCGACGGCGACTCCCTGCCCCTGCGCACCATGCACGTCAGCGCCACGCCCGCCGTCGAAGGCGAAAAGGCCGACCCCGTGGCCTCGCGCTACGGCATCGTGGCAGGCCAGTTCAAGACCCTCTTCAACGCCCGCTCGCTCTGCGCGCGCCTGCGCGCCGCCGGCTACGAGACCGCGTCGATAGTGCAGACGGCCGAGCCCTACTACTATGTTGTGGCCACATGGTGTGCCGACGGCAGCGAGGCTGCCGCCGCCCTGCGCCGCCTGCGCGACGACAGCCCCGTGGCCATGCGCGAGCCCCTACCCTTTGTTCTATGTCCCGCCGGCCGCTGACCCGCCATGACCCTGCGCCTCGCCCTTCTGCTCACAGCCCTTGCGACACTCGCCACGGCCCGCGCCCGCGAAGCCGTAGAGGGCGAATGGCGCATAGCCGTGTCCGGCGTGGAATTTGCCGTCACGTCCTCGCCCACGGAGGCCGACGTGTGCGACATCACCCTGCTCGACGCAACCGACATGTCGCTGCTGCCCGGCACCCGCATCGGCACCCTCAGGCGCACACCCGTGGCCGGGCGTTATGTGGCCCGCATGGCCGTCGACCCCTCCCGCCCCTTAGGACGCAAGCGCGACATGCTCGTGCAGCTCACCGACCAGGGCACCCTCACCTTCCGCCCCTACAGCAAGGGCCGGCGCATCAGTCTGTGGCGTTGGATTCCCTACCTGTTCCGCGTGACGGTGGTGGAAAGCGGCCGCGAACCCGACGACATCAACGGAGCCGTGCGGCGGGGCTACGACGACCTCAGCCGCCACCGAGTGCTATGAACAAAACCGCCCTTCCGCACGTTATAAGCCTATACCATTAAAATCACTATAACTTAAATCACCCAAACCCTACATACACATATTATGGACAAAAAGAGCATCAAAGGCACTCGCACCGAGCACAACCTCCTCGCAGCCTTCGCCGGCGAAAGCCAGGCACGCAGCCGCTACACCCTCTTCGCCGCCAAGGCCAAGGAAGAAGGCTACGAACAGGTGGCCGGCATCTTCCTCGAGACTGCCGAGCAGGAACTCACCCACGCAAGCACCTTCTTCAACCTCCTCGAAGGCGGAACCGTAGAAATCAACGCCCCCTACCCCGCAGGCATCGTCGGCGACACCAAGACCAACCTCGCCGAAGCCGCCGCAGGAGAACACGAAGAATGGAGCGCCCTCTACAGCAACTTCGCCCAGATAGCCCAGGACGAAGGTTTCCCCGCCATCGCCAATACATTCCGTCTGGTGGCCCGCGCCGAGCAGAACCACGAACAGCGCTATCAGCGCCTGCTCGAACGCCTCGTCTCCGGCACGGCATTCTCCTCCGAAGAGCCCGTCGACTGGGTATGCCGCAAGTGCGGATTCGTGGTCAACGGCAAGGATGCCCCCAAGCGCTGCCCCGTGTGCGGCGCCGAACAGGGCTACTTCGAGCGCAAGCCCGAGAACCTCTGACCGATCAGAATCCTCTCGATACATCAAGTCGCGACACCCCTACTGCGGGATGCCGCGACTTTTTTTTTACGTAAGCGGTTTCTACAGGGTAAGCCCGCCGACGGCCTTGTCTATTGCCTTAAGATCCCCGTCGCTGAAGGCGGGACTATCCACAGCACCGAGCGAGTCGAGCAGCTGGGCCTTGGAGCTGCAGCCCACAATCACCGAAGTGACGCGCGCATCCTTCAGCACCCATGCGAGGGCCATGCCGGCAAGGCTTTGGCCGCGGCTTCGGGCAAGGGCGTCGAGCCGTCGCAGCCTCTCGACGAGGTCGGGACTTATACTGCCGGCCTTCAGCGATGTGCCCCGCGCCGCACGCGAGTCGGCAGGTATGCCGTCGAGATAGCGGCCCGTCAGCAGCCCCTGGGCCAGCGGCGAGAAGGCCACGAATCCGCTGCCTGCTTCGGCCGCAGCCTGTAGCACGCCGCTGCGCTCTACGCTGCGGTCGAGGATGTTGTAGCGGTCCTGAAAGAGCAGGCACGGCACATCCCGCTCGCGCAGATAGTCGAAAGCCCGGCGCGACTCCTCGAGCGGCCAGCGTGATATGCCGGCATAGAGCGCCTTGCCCCGGCGCACGGCGTCGACCAGCGCCTGCAGCGTCTCCTCTATGGGCGTCGCAGGGTCGTAGCGGTGCGTGTAGAAGAGGTCGACATAGTCCAGCCCCATGCGCCGGAGGCTCTGGTCGAGCGAGGCCGTGAGATACTTGCGCGAACCCCAGTTGCCGTAGGGCCCGGGCCACATGTCGTAGCCGGCTTTGGTGGCTATGAACATCTCGTCGCGGTAGGGGCGGAACGACTTGGCGAAAACCGCGCCGAAGGTCTCCTCGGCGGTGCCGTAGCCCGGGCCGTAGTTGTTGGCCAGGTCGAACGAGGTGATGCCGCGGTCGAAAGCCGCATGCAGTATCTCCTTGCTCCGCGAGAGCGGGGCCTCCTCGCCGAAGTTGTGCCACAAGCCCAGCGACACCTTCGGCAGCAGTATGCCGCTGCGGCCCGCGCGGGCATATTTCATGCCGCAGTCGTAGCGGTCGGCGGCGGCTTTGTAAAGCGATTCTACCATTGTTTCCGTATGTTTTTTCCGCAAATATAGCCTTGCCGGGGCGATTTTTCCGACGGCCTACTGTTAAACTATGTTATAGAGCTCGCAGGTCGGTCCGAACCATAGTCCCATCTGCTTTGTTTTCAAGAATATGCATTAGCTTAACAAACTCATGACACACACAGATTCTCTCATCGGGCTCGGCGGCAAGGTGGCCGTTGTCACGGGCGGCGGCGACGGCATAGGCCGGGCCGTCTGCGAGACGCTCGCAGCAGCGGGCGCCTCCGTTGTGGTCAGCGACATATCCCTGCCACGCGCGCAGGCCGTGGCCGACGCAATCAACTCTTCAGGCGTCACGGGCAGCGCTGCCGCCGTGCGCTGCAACGCCCTTGAAGAGGAAGACCTCAAGGCCCTCATAGACTTCGCCGTAGCCACTTTCGGCACCGTCAACATCCTCGTCAACAACGCGGGCATGGGCGGCGGCGGACGTGAGGATCCTTTCAGCATCGACCGCGACTACGTCGAGCGCATCTATGCCATCAACGTCTTCGCGCCCTGGCAGTTGTGCAAGCTCGCCGCGCCCCATATGCAGAGTCGGGCTACGGCAGCATAGTCAACATCACCTCCATGAGCAGCGTCAACAACGACCCCGACATGGCCATATACGCATCGTCGAAGGCCGCGCTCAACCACATGGCGTCGAACCTCGCATACGACTACGGCCCCATGGGCATACGCATCAACTGCGTGGCTCCGGGAGCCACCCGCACCCACGCGCTCGCCTCGGTTCTCACTCCCGAAATGGAGGCCCGCATGCTCGCCCACACCCCTCTGAAACGCCTCGGCGAGACCGCCGACATAGCCGCGGCCGTGCTCTTCTTCGCCTCGCCGATGTCGTCGTGGGTCAGCGGCCAGGTGCTCATGGTCAACGGCGGCGGTGTGCAGACTCTCAACTAATTTCACTATCTTTGCGACATCAAACCCAACAACAAGTTCAGAAAACAATGAAATCGACACTTTTCTTAGCCGCAGCCTGCGCAGCCATGCTCGCCTCGTGCTCCGGCAACAAAGAGACCGTGGCCGCTGCCGAAGAGCAGGCCGCCGAACCCGCAGTATGCCTCACCGGCCTCTGGTATCTCGACAACATCTCGGCCAACGACTCGACCTCGCTGCGCCCCAACGAAGGCAACCCCGAGCAGGCTCGCACCGTGGCCTTCACCGACACCACCTATGTCTTCACCACCGGTTGCAACAACTTCACGGGCGGCTACACCCTGGCCGGCGACTCCATAGTGCTGGGCGAAGGCGCAGCCACCATGATGCTCTGCCCCGACATGGCCACCGAAGACATGCTCCGCGCCGTGCTGCCCGGCATCACTACCGTCAGCGTGCTCTCCGACTCCACCCTGCGCCTCAACGGCTCCGAGCCCTCGCAGTTCATCGAGCTCCGCAAGGCCGAATAAGAACCCGTTAGACAATAAACCGACTGCGGGACGACGCCTCATCCGTCAAGGAGGGCATCGTCCCGCAGGCTTTTTTCAGGCCGCTCAGGCGGGGCTCAATAATAGATTTCGCTGATTTCCACCCGGCAGGGCTTCAGCTCGCGTGCGGCGTTGCCGTCGCACACACTCCAGTCGCCGACATAGGGATGCTTGCTGACAGTGGAACGGAAATTCTTGCAGAGCTTGCCGATGACATAGGAGTAAGGAAAATAGGTAGGCATATGAGGTGGAGTTATACGATGGGTTAGACTTATGCATACACAACACCGCAGCCCCCGATTTGGTTCACGCGCCTACATATTTTTTTTGAAACGGTAGACACAGAACGTTCCGGCGCCTATCTCCGTGTCCCATGCCTTGGCACCATCTACGTCGGCCTTGGTCACCGCGGGGCACACGGCCTCGGGATTGCCGAGCGTATTGTCGGCGTCGGGCAGGGCCGTAAGCGTCGTCACCGTCACCTCTCCCATGCCCTGCTTCTTCTTAAGGCCGTCGAAGCGGAAGTGCAGCGGCTGTGCCGTTGCCGAAGTGTTGGCCACTTTCACCACCACCTCACCCGTGGCATCGTCGGACACGGCGCTCGCAAAGAGGCCGTTCTGTCCGTCGGCGCCCGTGAGAGCCCGGCCGTCCATCGTGAGAGGCAGCACGCGGGAGCCCTTGTTGTGGCTGAACAGCTGCTGCACCAGGTAGCTCGCCGTGCGCACGCTCTCCGTGTTGTCGAACCATATCATGTCGGGGCGCCACTGCCATCCCTCGACATGGGCAAAGAGGGGAGCGTAGGTGGCCATGTGCACCACGTCGGCGTTGCGCTCGAGTCCGGTCATGAACGCTGCCTCGAGCAGGGCGGCGTTGAAGTGGTTCCACTTCTTGCCGCTGCCGTGGCAGGCATATTCTCCGGCAAACACCTTCGGACCCTTGCGGTCGTAGTTGTCATAGCGCGCGCCCTGGCTCAGGAACCAGTCTTCGGGACGGTAGAAGTGCTCGTCGACGAGGTCGGCCTTCAGGCGCTTCATCTCGGGCCAGAGATAGTCGAACTGCTTGCCCTCGGAGTCGGGACCCGACGAGCCGACAATGCGGATTTCGGGATGGGCCTTGCGAACGGCGGCCACGAAAGGCTCGAGACGTGCGGGATATTCCTCGCCCCACTGTTCGTTGCCTATGCCCACATATTTCATGCCGAAGGGTTCGGGGTGGCCCATCTCTGCACGCAGGCGTCCCCACTCGCTGTCGGTGGGGCCGTTGGCAAATTCTATCAGGTCGAGTACGTCCTGTATGTAGGGTTGCAGCGAGTCGACGGCCACGTGGGCTTTCTCATCCTGATTCTGGAACTGGCAGGCCAGGCCCACGCTCACTATCGGCAGGGGTTCGGCGCCTATTTCCTCGGCCAGCTGAAAGAACTCGAAGAAGCCGAGGCCGTAGCTCTGGAAGTAGTCGGGGAAGAAGCGGTTGGGGAATGTGTAGTGCCAGCGGTTTTCGTTGAGCGGACGGTTTTCCACCGGGCCCACGGTGTTTTTCCACTGGTAGCGCGTGTCCAGGTCGGTGCCCTCCACGATGCATCCGCCGGGGAAGCGGAACACGCCGGGATGGAGGTCGGCGAGCTTCTGCGCGAGGTCTTTGCGCAGGCCGTTCTCATGGCCCTTCCATGTGTCGACGGGCAACAGCGAGATGTGCTCGAGGTCGACACTCGTCTCAGGCTTGCCCAGGAATACGCGCAGACGGGCATGCTTGTCGGTGGTGCGCGGGCTCAGCACGAGGCTGTATTTCTTCCACTCGCGGGAGTCGACGTCGAGCTCGCCCGAGGCCAGCACCTGCGAGCCGTCGGGATCGCTCGGCTGCACGAGCTCCACGCGCAGCTTAGCGCTGCCGCCTTCGGGCACACGGGCCCACACCGAGAAGCGGTAGTCGGCGCCCTTCTCCACGCCCATGCCGAAGAAGCCTTCGTTCATGAGGCCGGTGTGCTTGTGGCCGTGGCCTGCGGCGCCCAGACGCACGTAGTGGGGGTTGCGTTCGAAGGGGCCGTCGTCTTTCAGCTCCACGCTGCCGAAAGTCTGCCAGCCCATCAGGTGCTGCGGGAACTCAAAGGAGCGGTTCCTCACCTTTTCGGCGTACAGACCGCCGTCGGCGGCATAGTTGATGTCTTCAAAGAACAGGCCGTACATCGTCGGCGCTATGTCGGCACCGGGTTTGTCGGTCCTGACGGTCAGTTCGTTGGCCACAGCCTGAGGCCACATCGCGGCAGCGATGATAGCGGCAGCCGTAAGAGTCTTGCTGAGTTTCATGATAGCGATTGGGTCTTGTTGTCTTTGCGGCGGGAGACGTCCCGCTCCGCAAAGATAACAAAATTTCGCTACAATGTCACTCCGTTCTTGAATATGGCTATCTCCTTGGCGCCGCCTTCCTCGTTTTTCGTCTTCTCGCCGCTCGCCACGGCCAGCACCTTGGCCACGAGTGCGGCGAGTGCCTGCTCAGGCGTCTGGTCCTCCACCAGCGTGCCGGCGTTGAAATCAATCCAGCCCGGTTTCTTCCCGGCCAGGGCCGTGTTGGTGGCTATCTTCAGCGTGGGCACTATTGAGCCGTAGGGCGTGCCGCGACCTGTGGTGAAAAGCACTATCTGGCAGCCTGCCGCGGCAAGGGCCGTAGCGGCCACGGGGTCGTTGCCCGGCGCGCGGACTATGTTGAGTCCGCGGCGACGCAGGCGCTCGCCGTAGCCCAGCACGTCGGCCACGGTTCCGCTGCCGCCTTTCTGCACACAGCCCAGCGATTTCTCCTCGAGCGTGGTGATGCCGCCCGCCTTGTTGCCGGGCGAGGGGTTCTCGTACACGGGCATGCCGTACTGCCTGAAGTAGTCCTTGAAACCGTTGATCAGCACCACCATACGGCCGAACACGCCGCGGTCTGCCGCGCGGGCCATCAGCAGGCGCTCGGCGCCGAACATCTCCGGCACCTCGGTCAGCACGGCGGTGCCGCCCTGCGCCGTCAGCAGGTCGGCGAACAGCCCGGCGAGAGGGTTGGCCGTGATGCCTGACAGGCCGTCCGAACCGCCGCATTTCAGGCCCACGCGCAATTCGGAGGCGGACATCTGCTCGCGGCGGTCGCCGCGCATGGCCTCGGCCAACTCGGCGCAGAGCCTGACACCCTCGGCCGTCTCGTCGTCCACCTCCTGCGCCACCAGGAAGCGCACACGGGCGGGGTCGTAGTCGCCCATCTCGGCCCTGACGCCCTCGGCCTGGTTGTTCTCGCAACCCAGGCCCAGCACCAGCACGCCGCCGGCATTGGGATGGCGGGCCAGAGCGGCCAGCACACGGCGCGTATTTGCGTGGTCCTCGCCGAGCTGCGAGCAGCCGTAGGGATGCGCGGCCACGCACACGTCGTCGATGCCTTCCGTGCCGTATTCCTGCCTGAAGCACTCGGCAATGCGCTCTGCCGTGCCGTTGACGCAGGCCACTGTCGGCACAATCCACAGCTCGTTGCGCACGCCCGCGCTGCCGTCGGAGCGGCGGTAGCCCATGAAGGTCAGCGGTGCGGCGGCAGGAGTATCTGCGGCCACCGGCTCGGCCTTGTCGTAGCTGTATTCCTCGTTATCGCCCAGGGCGGTCCGCAGGTTGTGGCTGTGCACGTGTTCGCCCGGAGCTATGTCGGCGGTGGCTATGCCGATGGGGTTGCCGTATTTCACCACCTTCTCGCCGGCGGCGATGGCCGTCAGCGCGGCCTTGTGGCCGTAGGCTATGTCTTCGGCCACGGTGGCCGTGATGCCGCCGGCCTCTATGTTCTCACCTTTGTGCAGTCCGTCGGCGGCGGTCGCAACGACGACGTTGTCGCGGCTGTTTATTCTGATGTAGCGTTTCATTTATAAGATTTTAAAAAGTCGCGCAAGGCCGCGGCCATGCCGTTCTTTCTGATGTCGGTGGCGTAGACTGCCGTGCGCGATGCAAGGCCGGGAGCCTCGGCCTCGACGTCGCGCCGGAACACACGTCCGCTGCCCAGTATGTCGCTCACCGTGCGCTGCATGTCGGCGTCGTCCCAGTGTTCCGCGATGTAGGTCTTGGCCTCGGGAGTGTCGTCGGGAGTGTATTCGGCACCCGGCGCATACATGGTCAGCAGCGCCGCCAGGCCGAAGGCCTCGCACTCGGCCGTGCGGCCGAACTTGCGGCGATAGTCGCGGGCAGTGTCAAGGTTTCGCGCCTCCCACTTCGACAATGAGTTCAGGGCTATCGACTTAAGCCGATGGCGGATGAAAGGATTGCGGAAGCGCTCGAGTGTGGCCGCGGCGAAGCTGCGCAGCTCGTCGGCGTCGCCATCGGTGGCAGCCAGCACTTCGCGCTCGGTCATGCGCCCGATGAAGGCCGACACGTCCTCGTTGGCGAAAGCGTCGCCCACGGTCTCGCAGCCCATCTGCAGCGCCGGCGCAGTCATGGCCGTGTGGGCGCCGTTGAGTATGCGCACCTTTTTGTCGCGGTAATCCTTTACCGAGGCAGCGAACCTGACGTTGAGGCCCGCGCGGTCCAGCGGCATGAGCTCGCGCACACGCCCGGCGCCCTCGCCGCCAATCACCCACTGGTGGTACAGCTCGCCCTTCACGATGGCGTCATCGTCGTAGCCCGCAGCGGCCTTCTCGGCCTCGGGGTCGTCGGGGCGGCCGGACACGATGCGGTCGACCAGCGTGTCGGCAAACACGCATGCCTCGTCGACCCACGCGGCGAAACCGTCGCTCAGGCCCGCCTCGCGGGCGTGGCGCAGCACATATTCCTTCAGGCGGCTGCCGTTGTCCTCTATCAGCTCGCAGCACACAAAGCAGAGACCTTTCGTGCGATCGCCTCCGAAGTGTTCGAAGCGTTGCAGCAACAGCCCGGTCACCTTGCCGGGAAACGTGGCGGGAACATCGGCGCGCACATCGTCGGCTTCATATACTATACCCGCCTCGGTGGTGTTGGAAATCACAATCTGCAGCTCGGGCGACTGTGCGTAGTGCCGCATGCGCTCCGCATCGTCGGGCGTAAAGGCATCCTGCACGGCCGTCACGAGCCTGCGGCGCGTCACCGCACGGCCGTTCTCCATGCCCTCAAGCACCACATGGTACATGCAGTCCTGACGCCTGAGCACATCTATGACTTCGCTGCGGCCCGCGCGGGGCTTAACCACGGCCACAGCCGCGTCCATCACTCCTTTTTCGTTGGCCACATCAATCATCCAGTCGGCAAAAGCTCTCAGAAAATTGCCCTCGCCGAACTGAAGCACCCTCACCGGGCGCTTCCTGCGCTCTACCGTCTCTTCGGAAATCCTTTTCATATCGTATAATTCAACAACAGATGAGCCGCAAAGTAAGCACAAATTGCCCAAACAAACAAGACCGCGCCCCCGATTCATCCCGCTTTTAAACAATCGTAGCCCTAAAAACACACAAATGCGTCCTATAATGCCCTATAGCCATATATGCCCCATATGCCCCATATGCTCCATTCATTTTTTGCGCTTTCGTAAATAATGGCTAAATTTGCATATCATTACAGGAGACAATCAATGAAGATAGCAGCCCTTTTCGACCTCGACGGCGTACTCATAGACAGCGAAAGCATCTACACCGTGTTCTGGAACCGCATGAACGAACTGTTCCCCACGGGCATCGAAAACTTCGCCTACGTAATCAAAGGCACCACTCTCCCCCAGATTCTCGACCGCTACTTTCCCGACCCCGATGTGCAGGCCCAGCTCCGCATCCACCTCAAAAAGCAGGAGGAGGACATGGTCTACCGTATATTTCCGGGCGTAGAGGATTTTCTCAAGTCGCTGAAGGCTGCAGGTGTGCCCACGGCCATCGTCACCAGCAGCAACAATGCCAAGATGAGAGTGCTGTTTGAGGAACTGCCCGGCTTCAGCAAGTATTTCGACACGGTGGTCACCGACAGCGACGTGACCCGTTCCAAGCCCGACCCCGAGGCTTACCAACTGGCCGCACGGCGCCTGGGCGTGCCTTCGGAGCACTGCGTGGTATTCGAGGACAGCCGCGCGGGTCTTGAAGCCGGACGCCGCGCCGGCGGTAAGGTTGTGGCCGTGGCCACGACTCTCACCCGCGAGGACATAGCCGACAAGGGCGACATCGTGGTCGACTCCCTCGCCGAGCTCACCCCCGCACGCCTCGAGGCCCTGTTCCGCAACTGACCAGCCGCTCACTGCCATGGACCATAAATTCTCATCGCCGCTACTCGAAAACGCCGTCACCGAGCTTTCGCGCCTGCCCGGCATAGGCCGCAAGACTGCCCTGCGTCTGGCCCTGCACCTGCTGCGCCGCGAGCCGCGCGAAGCCGCAGCCTTGGGGCGGGCTATCATAGAGATGCGCGAGGGCATACGCTACTGCCGCGTGTGCCACAACATCAGTCAGGAGGATGTGTGTCCCATCTGCGCCTCATCGTCGAGAGACGCACGCACAGTGTGCGTGGTGGAGAATGTCAAAGACGTAATGAGCATTGAAAACACTGGCGAATATCACGGGCGCTACCATGTGCTCGGCGGTCTCATTTCTCCGATCGACGGCATCGGGCCCGACGCTCTTGAAATTGCTACGCTCGTGGAGCGGGTGGAAGGCCGGCGACATCGACGAGGTGATCCTCGCGCTCAGCGCCACGATGGAGGGCGACACCACCAATTTCTACATCTACCGCCGCCTTGCAGACTTCCCCGAGCTCCGCATCACGCAGCTCGCCCGGGGCGTGAGCGTGGGCAACGAAATAGAGTACACCGACGAAATCACCCTCGGACGCTCCCTGCTCAACCGCACCCCCTTCGCCGACTCATTTGCCGGCTGACCAAGCCATGACTCCCCCACTGCACGACGATATAATCCGCCTCAGGGCTCCCGAACCGGCCGACCTCGACCGCCTCTACATCTGGGAGAACGACACCGAGCTGTGGCCCTACGGCTCGGCCTCGGCGCCCATGAGCCGCCACATGCTGGCCGAATACATCGACAGCTACGACGGCGACATCTTCGCCGCGGGCCAGCTGCGCCTCGTCATCGAGCGCGTGGCCGACGGCGAGGCCGTAGGCACCGTCGACATCACCCACTTCGACGCACGCGACCGACATGCCCGCGCGGGCATCTTCGTGGCTCCGCATGCGCGCCGTTCGGGCATAGCCCTGCGTGCCCTGCAGCTCGTGCGCCGCTATGCCGGCGTCACACTCGGCATCCACACGCTGCTGGCCCTCATCGCCATCGACAACATCCCGTCGCGGCGTCTCTTCGCCGCTGCAGGCTTCTCGACGTGCGGCCGCGTGAGGTCTTATCTGCGGCGCGGACCCTCCTTTTGCGACATTATCATCTACCAAACGTTATTATAAATATGAAAAACGTCATCTCCACCACTTCCGCCCCCGGCGCTATCGGCCCCTACAGCCAGGCCATCGACACCGGCAGCATGCTCTTTGCCAGCGGCCAGATTCCCATCAATCCCGCCACCGGCGAGATTCCCGAAGGCATCAAGGCTCAGGCCGCCCAGTCGCTCGCCAATGTAAAGGCCATACTTGCCGCCGCCGGTCTCACTACGGCCAACGTGGTGAAGACCACCGTATTCCTCGCCGACATGAACGACTTCGCCGCCATGAACGAGGTATATGCCGAAGCCTTCGAGGCTCCCTACCCCGCCCGCAGCGCCGTGGCCGTGCGCACACTCCCCAAAGGCGTGCTCGTGGAAATCGAAGTCATCGCCGTCCGTTAAACCCTCCAATCCCCTTAGCCCAATGCTGGTAGCCTCTAAAAAACGCAAGGAAAACATCGCCGAGTATCTGCTCTACATGTGGCAGGTCGAAGACATCATACGCGCCTTCGGCCTCGATATCGAACAGATAAGGCGCAACATCATCGACGAGATTCCCGGCATCGACGACGATACACGCCGCAGCATCGCAGACTGGTACGAATCGCTCATCGACATGATGCGACGCGAGAACGCCACCGCATCGGGCCATCTGCAGATCAACATCAACACCCTCGGCGAACTCGCCGACCTAGGCCGACGGCTCCTCGCCGACGGACGCTACACCGACTACACGCGCGCCTACTACGACGCGCTGCCCGTGGTCGTGGAGCTGCGTTCAAAGGCCGGCGACAATCCCGCAGGCGAGATAGAGACCTGCTTCAACTCGCTCTATGCCATGCTTCTGCTGCGAATGCAGAAGCATGACATCAGCGAAGCCACCCTCGTGGCCATGGAGAAAATCACCCGTCTGATAGCCCTGCTCGCCGCCTACTACAAGAAGGACGAAGCCGGCGAGCTCTTCGGCAAGGACGACGAAACGGAGGACAAGGCGTGAAGCGGCTCGTCGTAAAATTCGTTTCGGCCTACCTATCGCTGGTGCTGGTGTTCGTGCTGCTCAAACCGGCCTTCATACTGGTCTACAGGCAGTTCTACTCCGAGTCGCCGGCGCTGTCGCTGGTCGGTGCCCTCTGGCACGGCCTGCCCATGGACCTGAGTATGGCGGCCTACTTCATGGTAGTGCCGGCCCTGCTCATCGTGGTGTCGCTCTTCACCTCCCGCCGTCGCCTGCTCGGCATCATAGAGCGCGCCTACTATGCCTTCACGGCCATAAGCGTGGCGGCCGTGGCGGCGCTCGACTTCACGCTCTACGGCCACTGGGACTTCCGCCTCGACGCCACCCCGCTCTTCTACTTCTTCTCGTCGCCGTCATCGGCCATGGCGTCCGCCACAGCCGGCGAGACCGCCGCGGGACTACTGGGCTGGCTCGCCGCCTCGGCTCTGTTCTACGCCATCCTCTACTATGGCGCGGTGCGCACGCCCGGGCCCTCTTCCGCCGCTACAGGCCGCGGCGGGCGCGCGGCAGTGGCCGTGCTTCTCACGGGGCTGCTCTTCGTGCCCATGCGCGGCGGCCTCACGGTGTCGACCATGAACCTGAGCCGCGCCTACTTCAGCAGCGACATGCGCCTCAACCATGCCGCCATCAACCCCGTGTTCAGCCTAATGGTGTCGCTGACAATGCCCGACGATTTCCGATCGCAGTTCCGCTTCTACGACGACGCCGAGGCCGACCGCCTGGCAGCGCCTCTCATGGCCTGTGGACAGCCCGATGCCCCGACGGCCGACTGGCTCACGACCCGCCGTCCCGACATCTACCTCATAATCCTGGAAAGCTTTTCGGCCCACCTGATGCCTTCGCTCGGCGGCGACTCCATAGCCATGCGCGTCGACTCCCTCGCGGGCGCAATCTCCTTCACGCGGGCCTATGCCTCGGGCTACCGTACCGACCGCGGCATACCGGCCATACTCAGCGGCCTGCCGGCGCAGCCCACCGAGAGCCTCATGAAACACGTGGCCAAGGCCGAGCACTTGCCCAACCTGGCCGCGAGCCTCGCCCGCGCCGGCTACGACTGCAGCTACTACTACGGCGGCGACGCCAACTTCACCAACATGCTGGCCTATCTGCGCGCCGGCGGCTTCGGCCGCATAGTCAGCGACAAGGATTTTCCCATCGCTCAGCGGGCCTCGAAATGGGGAGCGCCGGACGGCGCCGTGTTCAGCCGCGCCTTCGACGACGTGCGTACCTCGCCGGCCGTCAGCCCGCGCCTCGTCGTGGTGCAGACATCCAGCAGCCACGAGCCCTTCGATGTGCCCTACGACAATCCACGCTTCCCTGAAGGCCCCGTGCGCGCCTTTGCCTATGCCGACAGCTGTGTGGGAGCCTTCGTCGACAGCCTCCGCACGCTGCCCTCGTGGCCGCGCTCGCTCGTGGTGCTCGTGCCCGACCATTACGGATGCTACCCCCCGCGCCCCGAGCGGATAGAGGCTCGCCACCATGTGCCCCTCGTGCTGACCGGCGGCGCTGTGGCCCGCAAAGGACTGCGCATCGACCGCATAGCCTCGCAGACCGACATCCCCGCCACACTGCTCTCGCTGCTCGGCCTGCCGCACGACGACTACCCCTTCAGCCGCAACCTCGCCGCATGCGACTCGCTCGGAGGCTCGGCCTACCTGTGCCAGCCCGAAGAGGTGATGCTGCTGACCGACAACGGCGACGCCGTGCTCAACGCTGCCGACCCGCAACCCGGCGACTCCCCCGAAGCGCGACGCCTGGCCGCCTATCTGCAAGTGCTCTACAACTACATCGACAGCCTCTGATGGACACCTTCAGCCAACTCGACGCGCAGCTGCTGCTTTTCTTCAACAGCCACCACACGGCCTTCCTAGACGACTTCTGGATGCTCTTCACCGGACGCTACATCTGGGTGCCCATGTACGTGGCCCTGCTTGCAGCCGTGGCCCGCGACAACGGCTGGCGGCGCACCGTCGTGGTGGTGTTGTTCATCGCACTGGCCATCACCGCAACCGACCAGTTCTGCGGCAACCTCCTTCGCCACAGCATCGAGCGCATGAGACCGAGCAACCCCGACAACCCCCTGTCCATGCTCGTACAGACCGTCGACGGCTACCGCGGCGGCAAGTACGGCTTCCCGTCGTGTCATGCGGCCAACTCATTCGCCCTCGCCTCGTTCTGCGCCCTGCTCTTCCGCAGTCGCCGTGCCGCCGTGTTTCTCTTCCTGTGGGCCGTGTGCAACTCCTATTCGCGCCTCTACCTTGGCGTCCACTATCCCGGCGACATCCTCGTAGGGTCAATCCTCGGCTTCACCATCGGCGGCATCTGCTGCGCTGCCTGCGATATGCTCGCGCCGCCCGCGCCCGAAGCTGCCGCGCACGGCCGTCTCCGCAATTCCGACCTCCCCATCGCCGTAGGTCTCGCCACCGTCATCGCCATCGCATTGGCCTCGCTGCAATAAGCGCCTTATAAAAAGCGCCTTAGCCGATACGGCAATAAAAAGCACAAAAAAAGTTGAAAAATATCTGCCCAAAAATTTGGCAGAATCAAAAAAACGCCCTAACTTTGCACTCGCAATCGGGAAATAAGACATCCCCTTGCAAAACCACCTTGCCTTGTGGTGTAATGGTAGCACGTCGGATTCTGGTTCCGCCTGTGAGGGTTCGAATCCTTCCAAGGCAACACAAAGAAAGAGCTTAGTCGCAATGACTAAGCTCTTTCTTTTGTACCCGTCAGCAAAGTGGTTTTCGTTGATTATGGTATAATTAGCCAAGATTTTGATAGTTTGATTGCAGGATTTCGGCAGTAATTTTGCAGTGAAGACAAAATGAATTGGTTTTTATGAAAAAGTTATTGTTGATTATGGCTATCATGCTCACGACTACTGCCGTGCAGGCCAGGACTTTAATAGTCTACTACAGCTACACGAACAATGTGGAGCGAATCGTCGGAGAACTGCGCAAGCAGATCGAGGCCGACGTGGTGGAAATCGAACCTGCCGTAAAGGGCCTCGACTATGCGGCGGACAACTACGCCATCGGCAGCGAACAGATTGCGTCTATCCGCAATAATCCCAACAGCGACGCGTCGTATCCGGCGATTGACCCCACGAATGTGAATCTCGCCGACTATGACTGCATAATCATCGGCGCCCCGCTGTGGTGGAGCAGCATGGCCGCCCCGTTGCAGACATATCTGTTTCATCACGGCCCGGAGATGGCCGGCAAGAACATCGGCCTCATAGTGTCGAGCGCCAGCAGCGGCATAAGCGGCGTGGAGGCCGATGCAAAAAGACTCGTGCCCGGGGGTAATTTCCTGTCGCCGAACCTGTGGATACGCAGCGCGCAGACGGCCAATGCCGAATCGCTGCTCAGGGGCTGGCTCATAGACATCGACTACAGGAATCTGACTGCCGGCATAGACCGGATAGAGGCCGACGAGGCGCAGCGCTACACGGCCTATTCGCTGTCCGGAGTAAGGATGCTGGCCGATGCCGAATCCACCGAGAGCCTCGCGGCGGGAGCATATATCATCAACGGAAAGAAACTATCGCGACAAAATGAAAAGGCTGATTTTCATTTTGATTGCAGCTGCAGTCTCATTACATATCATGGCACAACAGAAAATAGTACAGACCGCAGGGCGGGACGCGCTGGGCGAGTTTCGCCCCGGAGTTCGCCCATCTCAACGACGACATCCTCTTCGGAGAGGTATGGAGCCGTAACGACCTCCTTTCTCTGCGCGACCGCAGCCTCGTGACAATCACTTCGCTCATCTCGATGGGCATAACCGACACGTCGCTGACCTATCACCTCCAGGAAGCGAAGAAGAACGGCATCACACGCACAGAAGCCGCTGAGATAATCACACACATTGCGTTCTATGCCGGCTGGCCCAAGGCTTGGGCGGCGTTCAGGCTTGCCAAGGATGTGTGGAACGACGACATCAAGGGCGACGACGCCCGCGCCCGCTTCGAGCGTGAGATGATATTCCCCATCGGCGAGCCCAACTCGGCCTACGCCAAGTATTTCTGCGGCAACAGCTATCTGGCGCAGATTTCGACGGATCAGATTCCCTTTGCCAACGTCACCTTCGAGCCCGGATGCCGCAACAACTGGCACATCCACAAGGCTACGAAGGGCGGCGGACAGATGCTCGTCGGCGTGGCCGGCCGCGGATGGTATCAGGAAGAAGGCAAACCGGCGGTGGAGATACTGCCGGGCACCGTCATCCACATCCCGGCCAACGTGAAGCACTGGCATGGTGCCGCCGAGGACTCCTGGTTTGCCCATCTGGCATTTGCCGTGCCGGGAGAAGCGTCCGAGAACGCCTGGCTCGAACCCGTCAGCGACGAAGAGTACCACAGCATAGGAAAGTAGCAGCGCCGCAGGCGGCGGGATAGGTCTTTGCGTCTGTCCCGCTGCCTGCCGGGCTATTTCAGCGACGACAGATACTGCGTGGGAGAGACGCCTGTATGGCTCTTGAACATGCGGGTGAAGTGCTGGGGATATTCAAAGCCGAGCGCATAGGCCGCCTCGGCCATCGTCATCCCGCCCGCAAGCCGGGCTTTGGCCTGCTGAATCACGAAGTCGCGGATGTAGTGGCCGGCGTTTTCGCCGGTGAGGCGCTTGACGACGTCGCTGAAATAGTTGGCCGACATGCAGAGCTCCTCGGCGCAGAGCTGCACCGTGGGTATGCCCTCTTCGGCCTGCCTGCCCTCCTCGTACCATCGGTGCAGCAGGTCCTGGAAGCGGGTGAGCAAGTCGCTGTAGACCACCTTTCTCGTGACGAACTGCCGGTTGTAGAATCTCTCGCTGTACTTGAGCAGCAGCCCGATGTACGGGGCCGGCAAGCTGCCGATGCAGCCCGACGGCATAGTCAGGCTCTCCCGCGTTGAGGTGTATCCCGAGTATCTTGAAGAGTACATGAAGATGGCCGTGGAGGTGGGCCGAACATCGCTTCTGACGGAGCCGGGCGTGCTGACTATGTACGCACTGGCAGAAAAGGAACATCCCTGCGTCATCACCATACTTGAGACCTATGCGAGCGCCGAGGCCTACAAGGCGCACATAGCCTCGGCCCATTTCCGGAAATACAAACAGGGCACACTCCACATGGTGAAAGACCTCAAGCTGCTCGACCAGACGGAGCTGAGCCCCGCCAACCGCATCATCAACTACATAGAGCCTTGATTACGGGGCGCGCGGCAAAAGCGACGCCACCCCTGCGGCACGGAGCCGCAGGGGTGGCGTTTGTTTCAGGGGACTACGGGGCCGGGCGTCAGTTGAGGGTCAGGGTGACGATGGACATGGCGGGCATGTCGACGGTGAGGACGCCCTTCTTGAGCGAAGCGCCGCGGAAGTCCTTGAGGGTGACTTTCTCGGGCTGGCCGAAGTCGTTGTAGTCGTTGACGGAGGCGGCGGTGAGGATGCTGCCGCCGCCGACCTTGAGCTTGAGGTCGCCGAGGTCGACGGTCACCTTGTTGGACTTGTCGAGCGAAGTGTTGGCGAGCGAGAGGGTGTAGACGCCGTCCTTCTCGGAGCAGGTTGCGCTGAGTTCGGGCACGGCTTCGCGGCCTTCGACGGGACGCGTGGCGGTGCTGACGGCCACGGGCACGAGGCGTGCGTCCATGTGGGGCACATACATCTTGAAGACGTAGTAGGTGGGCGTGAGCACCATCTCGGCGTCGCGGGTCAGCACCATGGCCTGGAGCACGTTGGCTATCTGGGCGATGTTGGCCATGCGGACGCGGTCGGTGTTGTCGTGGAAGATGTTGAGGGTAAGGGCGGCCACCATGGCGTCGCGCATGGTGTTCTGCTGGTAGAGGTGGCCGGGGTTGGTGCCGGGCTCCACATCCCACCATGTGCCCCATTCGTCGACCATGAGGCCCTTGGTGCAGTCGGGGTCGTAGCGGTCCATGATGGCGCTGTGGTCGGCGACGAGCTTGCGCATGTAGAGGCAGAGACCGAGGGTGTCGTAGTAGTCGCCCGTGGCAAACTGCGTGGCCGAGCCCTTGCTGGCCCAGTTGCCCACGCTGTAGTAGTGGAGCGACACGCCGTGGAAGTGGTTCATGGCGTTGCGCATCATCACTTCGGTCCAGTGGAGGTCGCCAGCGTTGGCGCCGGAGGCGATCTTATAGAGGCGGTTGCCGTTGAAGTCGCGGCAGTAGGTCTGATAGCGCGTATACGTGTCGGCATAGAACTCGGGGGTGAAGTTGCCGCCGCAGCCCCAGCTTTCGTTGCCCACGCCGAGATATTTGAGCTTCCAGGGTTTCTCGCGTCCGTTCTGCTTGCGCATCTCGGCCATGGGGCCGCTCTCGGCGGTGATGTATTCCACCCATTTGGCCAGCTCCTCGACGGTGCCGCTGCCCACGTTGCCGCTCAGATAAGGCTCGCAGCCGATCAGCTCGCAGAGGTTGAAGAATTCGTTGGTGCCGAAGCTGTTGTCCTCGACGGTGCCGCCCCAGTTGTTGTTGACCATCACGGGACGGTTCTCGCGGGGGCCGATGCCGTCGGTCCAGTGATACTCGTCGGCAAAGCAGCCGCCGGGCCAGCGCAGCACGGGCACATGGAGCTCGCGGAGCGCGTTGAGCACGTCGTTGCGATAGCCCTGTGTGTTGGGGATGCCGGACTCCTCGCCCACCCAGAGGCCGCCGTAGATGCAGCGGCCGAGGTGTTCGGCAAACTGGCCGTAGATTTCTTTACTGATAACGGGAGCGTCGGCCGCAGGGTTGAGCTGCACGGCGGAGGTGGCTCCGGGGGCGGCGCTGACTGTGGCGGCCGCACATGCCATCATGGCAAAAACTGTGGATTTAAGATTCATTATTAGAATAATTGAAGCGTGTTTCTGTGCAAATTTACATATTTTTGCCGAACTTTGCAGAAAATTAGACAGACAAATATGAAACTTGACATTAACGCCGACAGGGAGGAATTTGTTTCGCTGCTGCGCTCGACGGGCCGCGAGGGTATGGACTATGTGCTGGAAGACCTTGAGAAGCTGGGATTTTTCGATGCTCCGGCCTCGGCGGGCCACCACCTCAACACGGCGGGCGGCCTGGTGCGCCACTCGCTGAACACGTATCATGCGGCCATGGGGCTGTACGAGTCGATGAAGGCTCTGGAGCCGTCGCTCGAGAACGAGGTGAAGCGCGAGAGCATCACCATAGCCGCGCTGCTGCACGATGTGTGCAAAGCCGATATTTACAAGCGTAGTGTGAAGAAACGGCGCGACCAACTGGGCAACTGGGTGGACAGCGAGGGCTACAAGGTGAGCTACAAGAATTTTCCGATGGGACACGGCGAGAAGAGTGTGATATGGCTGCTGTGCGCGGGCCTGGCGCTGAACGACGATGAGATGCTGGCTATACGCTGGCACATGGGCGCCTGGGGCATAAACATGAACAGCCTGGAGGACACGCGCAGCTACGACACGGCGCGGAAGCTGTATCCGTTGGTGTCTATAATCCATACTGCCGACTCGCTGGCGGCAAGCATCCTCGAGAGAAGCGCCGAGGAGATGGATGAATATTAAGGTTAGTTGAGAGTTTATAGGGGAGAGGGAAGAGGGAGAGTTAGGAGTTGGGAGTTAGGAGTTAGGAGTTGGGGAGTTGGGAGTTGGGAGTTGGGAGTTAGGAGTTTGGAGTTAGGAGTTTGGAGTTGGGAGTTAGGAGTTGGGGGTTTTCTTTTCCTTCAGTCTTTTAGTCTCTCAATTTTTTTTTTCTGCCCTTAAGCTTTTTAGATTGTGAAAAAAGACGGAGGCGCTGCTGATGCGGCGCCTCCGCGGCTTTCTTAATCTAATACTTACCTTATATTATCGTCTGTCAGTCGATGCGCTGGTAGAGCTTATCGGTGCTGACTTGTCCGTCGGTGGCCCAGCCGTCGTTTTCGCCGGGATTGCCTATCCAGTTTTTGAACGAGGGATAAGCCTCGAGGATGCTGACGCGTTCTTTGGGCCAGCGCCATTTGGGCGAGAGCAGAAGAATCTGCGGAGCCTTTATCTGATTTTCACCGCCGGGTGCTGCTACGGCGTTGATCCATGTGCCTTTGGGGCCGTTCTTGCCGAACTGCTGGTCATTGCCGCCTTCCTGGTCGGTGAAGATGTGTATGTCGCCATAGTCGGTCGAGGCTTTCCAGTCTTCGCTGACGGTGCATCGCCACGCCTCCACACGGCTGAAGTCGATGTCGGGATGGCCGTTGCCTACACCGGCCATGACTCCGCTGTTCACTCCCAGCCAGGCATGAATCTCACTTATGAGGTTGCTGCTTTCCGTGCCGCCGAAATAAACCCAGCTGTCGAGCACGCCGCCGCATGCGAGGGGCATTATCTCGAGTTTGGTTGTGCCCACGGTGCGCTTGAGCTTGAGGACGATGTCGTTGAAGTCGTAGTCGTCGGTAGAGCCGAGGTCCTCGCAGGCAACTATCCACTCCTCAGATTCGGGTTCGGGGAAGTCCTCGGGGGTGATGTTTGGAGCGGGTTCGACGTTGCGGATGCGGAAAACAAGGTCGTTGAGGTCATTGTCTTCTTCAAGCTCTACGCCCATATAGTCGGAGCCAGCGAGATGGAAGCGTGCAACCTTGGGATAATGACCAGGCACCCTTTCTTCTTCTTTAAAATGCTCTTGTGTGTACGTTCTATTAAAAAGATAGAAGCCCAACACCGCATCGCTGCAGAAGAAAGTTTTGGTTTCGCCGGCTTTTGCGCCGAAAAAGCCTATATGCATTCCTTTAGGAAAGTCATAATTTGCAGCGCCTTTCCCATCCGGTCCGAAATAGACCAGTTTTATGGTTTCGCCTCGCAAAATAGACCCCCTAAGAAAGTGTTGCTGGTAATTAACTGAATTGCACTCTTCTGCCTTGAGGTTCACCCAATTATCTTGCACAGAGTGTTCTCCGCTGTTATAGCACGGATCATTTTCCTTATTATGTTCTTGCTGATTATCTTGTCCCAAATTGGAGATTTGATAATGTAGATCCTTTTTGTTACAGCGTCTTATCTGCACAAGACTATTGTCGCCGGAGATTTTAAAATCATCATCTCTGTAATCATAAATAACGTATTTAGGCACCTTATCGAAAAAGCCCGCAGGATCTTGAAGCATCTTGTCGTAGTCATCTTCGGTAAAATAATAATAGCCGAAGATGTAATTCTGACCATGAGAGCCACGCCACATCAAGTCGAGTGTAACCGGTCCTTCATTTTCTACGATAGTACTATTGTGAGAGTCCAGCCTAAGTTCACCATTCTCCGGAGTTTGGTAAAACTTACGTATGTTGTCTTTAAATTTATTATTATAAGACTCACTAAACACTGCGGGAGTAGCCTTACCATCAATGTAATAATTATCGATAATAGCTTCTATCTCCGACCATGGAAAATCCTCGGTCCAGGAACGTTCCGGCCTTCCGTTGAGTTTGTAGATATTTTGAACCGCCATATCACGCTTGATAGGTTCATCAAAAGCAAAATCCGTGTTTTTAGATTCCTCTTTTATATCAATCCATCTCTTGGTAAGATAGTCGTCAGGATGTGCCTTTATAAACTGAACCGCAGCCTGGAGTATGCTGTCCGGCATACGCTGGTAAGTCCATTCCATAGCTTCGGCTGTTATGGGGCAGTCGGCGGCGCGGGAGCCTGAAGCTGTGACGCTTAGGCGGTTGCCTTCGAGGGGCACGAGGCCGGAGAACTGCGTGAAGCCGCGCGTGTCGGCCACACGGACGTAGACCATGTTTGTGCCTGAGTGAACGTCGAAGGTGATGTCGGCCCGGCCTGCAGCGAGAGTCGTTGTGGCCAGGATTTTCGCACCGGGAGCTGCGGGTGCGTCAGTGTAGAACGTAACTGTGCCATTGAGGCTTGGCGAGAGACTGACTCCGGCCTCTACGGGAGAGGCCATGCTCCATGTGTGGCCCTCGGCCGGAACGCCGAATTGCTTTACAAAGCCTCGGAGATAAAGTTCTTCGGATGGAATTACAGGCACTTCATCGGTACATGCGCCCACCGAAAGCAGCAAAGCGAGCGCAGATGCGAGCTTTACAATTGGGGGGGGTAAAATTCTCATAATGAGCAGGTTAGGATAAGGTTTAAATCGGATTAAGTAAGGATATAGGATGATTGGTTCAAAAATCTTACAAAGATAAGAATTTTATCGGATAACAGTCTGGTTTTTAACTTTTTTTATTGGTCAGTTGATAGTTTATAGGGGAGAGGTAAGAGGGGGCTCACGCAAAGAGGCGTTTTAGGCGAAAGGAGCGGCGGTTTCCAAACCGCCGAGCTCTCAGGGAGGGGAGACCTACGCAAAGAGACGTTTAAGGCGAAGGAAGAGTGGGAGAAAGGAGCGGCGTGTGGTGTGCTCAGCCCTCCGGGCCTCGTTTTCGTGGGGCGGGCTTTCCACGGCCTCGCTTCGCTCAGCCGCGGTTAAGCATGAACCCGCCCCTTCGGGGCTACCTCGCCTGGCGTTCGGAGCTTGGAAAGCTCCGCTCCTTTCTCCCGTTTGGGAAGCTCCGCTCGTTTTGCTTTGCCTTACCGTTATTTTTTATCTTTGCGAACCCTTTGCGACTTTGCGTGAGACTTCTCACTCTGAGTGGCGCAGAGGGCTCTCAAAGAAACGTTTAAGGCGAGGGGTGAGGGGGAGAAAGGAGCGGCAGTAGTGTGCTCAGCCCTCCGGGCCTCGTTATCCATGAGACTGGCTATCCACGGCCTCGCTTCGCTCAGCCGCGGTTAAGCATAAACCCGCCCCTTCGGGGCTACCTCGCCTGGGGATTCGGAGCTTGGAAAGCTCCGCTCCTTTCTCCCGCTTGGAAGGCTCCGCCGTTTTGCTTTGGTTCCCCGTTATTATTTATCTTTGCGAGCCCTTTGCGACTTTGCGTGAGGCTTCTTACCACTGAGTAGCGCAGAGGGCTCGCAAAGAGACGTTTAAGGCGGAGGCGAGATAGAGACAGGAGCGGCGGGGTGTGCTCAGCCCTCCAGGCCTCGTTATCAGTGAGACTTGTTATCCACGGCCTCGCTTCGCTCAGCCGCGGTTAAGCATAAACCCGCTCCTTCGGAGCTGCCTCACCTGTGGATTCGGAGCTTGGAAAGCTCCGCTCCTTTCTCCCTTTTGGGAAGCTCCGCTCCTTTTGCTTTGCCTCACCGTTATTTTTAATCTTTGCGAGCCCTTTGCGCCTTTGCGTGAGGCTCCCCCTGCCGTGCGCTCGGCGGTAAAAAACCGCCGCTCCTTTCTCCGCCGCTCCTTTATTCTCCCTTATTGCTCAGTCTTTGAGGGCTTTGCTGAGCTCTTCTTCGCTGAGACTGTAGTTCTGTAGATTGCCGGCGAGGTACTGGTCGTAGCTGGCCATGTCGATGAGGCCGTGGCCGGAGAGGTTGAAGAGGATGACTTTTTCTTCGCCTGTCTCCTTGCATTTGAGGGCTTCGCGGATGGTGGCGGCGATGGCGTGGCACGACTCGGGGGCGGGGATGATGCCCTCGGCGCGGGCGAAGAGCACTCCGGCGTCGAAGGATTCTATCTGCTCGATGTCGACGGCTTCCATGAGGCCGTCTTTGAGCAGCTGCGACACGATGACGCCTGCACCGTGGTAGCGCAGTCCTCCGGCATGGACGTTCGGCGGCATGAAGTTGTGGCCGAGTGTGAACATGGGCAGGAGAGGTGTGTAGCCGGCTTCGTCGCCGAAGTCGTAGCGGAATTCGCCGCGGGTCAGCTTGGGGCATGATGCCGGCTCTGCGGCGATGAAGCGGGTCTTCTTTCCGTCCTTGATGTTGTGGCGCATGAATGGGAAGGCGATGCCGCCGAAGTTGGAGCCGCCGCCGAAGCAGGCTATCACCATGTCGGGATATTCGCCGGCCATCTCCATCTGCTTCTCCGCTTCCAGGCCTATGACGGTCTGGTGCAGGGTCACGTGGCTGAGTACCGAGCCGAGAGTGTATTTGCATCCGGGAGTGGTGCGGGCGAGCTCCACGGCTTCTGAGATGGCTGTGCCGAGTGAGCCCTGATTGATTGGGGTTGGCGGTGAGAATATCCTTGCCGGCGCGCGTGGACATGGATGGCGAAGGTGTCACCTGCGCCCCGAAGGTCTGCATCATGCTGCGGCGGTAGGGCTTCTGTTCATAGCTGATTTTCACCTGATAGACGGCTGCTTCGAGGCCGAAGAGGCTGGCGGCGTAGGACAGCGAGGCGCCCCACTGGCCGGCTCCGGTCTCGGTGGTGACGTTGGTGACGCCTTCCTTGTGGCAGTAGTAGGCCTGGGGGATGGCGGAGTTGAGCTTGTGGGAGCCCATGGGGCTGACGCTCTCGTTCTTGAAATAGATGTGGGCGGGAGTGCCGAGGGCTTTTTCCAGGCCGTAGGCGCGCACGAGGGGCGTTGAGCGGTAGTATTTGTACATCTCGCGCACCTCGTCGGGGATGTCGATCCAGGCGTCGGTCTGGTTCATCTCCTGGCGGCAGAGCTCCTCGGCGAAGATGGGAAAGAGGTCTTCGGCCTTGAGAGGCTGGCGTGTGGCGGGATGCAGCGGGGGCATGGGCTTGTTGGGCATGTCGGCCTGTATGTTGTACCAGCGGCGGGGTATGTCTTCTTCGTCGAGGAAGTAGCGCTTACGTTTTTCGCTCATAATCTCGTTACAATTTAAAATTGGGTTATATTTTATTTTTCTGCAAATGTAGCAAATTTCTCAAATATATCACTGATTATTGACAAAAATTTCACGTTGAAAAGCAATAAAATTCACACATATGCAGAACAAGCTTTCTATTGTAAACTTACAATTTTAAAGTCAACGCGGTCGATATGACCATAACCATATGCCGGCGATGGCTTATTTGTAATATTTTTACTATTTTTGCCTGCAAAACCGTCCATAATATGATTCCATCCAACGTAGCCCTTGTAGAAATCGATGCCCGGAGCATCATGCAGCTGCAGCAGCTTGTGCAGCAGAACCAGAACGCGTTTCTGCTGTGCACGGCTGGCAGTGTGGTGTTGCGCATGGACCAGAAAGACTACACGCTGCATCCGGGCGACGTGTTCCTGTTTCCGGCCTATTCGCTGACTGCCGTTGTCGACCATTCCGACAATCTGCAGGGCGTTTGCGGCGTGGCCGATTTCGAGCTTGTGCTGCAGGCACTCGAGGCCGTCAGCGACATAAGCCAGCTGTCGCAGATACGCGTGAGGCCCATGATATCGCTGACCGAGCAGCAATTCGGGCGCATATCGCGCATGATAGAGTGTGTGCGCATACGCAGGCAGGAGGAGTCGGTGTTCGGCAGCAGCATAGTGCTGGCACTGATAAGCGTGCTGCTGTACGAGCTGATGGATGCCTACGTGTCGAACTCGCCGGGCGAGAGTGTGGCCAAGAGCCGCGCCGACAGTGTGTTTCTGCACTTTCTGACGTTGTTGTCGCGCGACTTCCGCACGCAGCGCGAGGTGAGCTATTATGCGTCGCTGATGGGCCTGACGCCGCGCTATTTCGCCACGATAATCCGCGACAAGTCGGGCATCTCGCCCGGGGCATGGATCTCGCGCTTCGTCATAGCCGAGGCCAAGACGCTGCTGGCCAATCCCAACGTGAGCATCAAGCAGGTGGCGGCGGCGCTGAACTTCCCCAACCAGTCGTTTTTCGGGCGCTATTTCCGTCAGAACACAGGCATGGCTCCCGGCGAGTACCGGAAGGGCAACCGCCAGTAGTGCATGCGGCGGCGCAGCTTGAGTTTGCGCCAGAGGTTCAAGGGCTTGCGCGGCAGGCGTCCCTGCCAGCGGGCGCGGAAGTCGTCGACGGCGTCGAGCACACGCGCCGAATTGTGGCCGTCGATATGGGCCTCGCGCTCGGCCAGATAGGCGCGCATGGCCTGCATCAGTTCGTCGGGGCACTGCAGAGCCCGCTCGATGGCGGGAGCTATGGCGTCGGCGTCGAGCACGTCGATGACATGCGGACCGGGCTGTGAGTTGCGGTATGTTACCACAGGGCGGTCGAGCATCATGAATTCCACTATAATGCTGGAGCTGTCGCAGAGCATCACGTCGCATTCGCCGTAGGTGGCTGCGCCCTGATTGTCGCGCACGAAGGTGACGTTGGGCAGCTCCGCGGCCATGCGCCTGTAGCCGTCGAGGAGCACGGGGTCGTCGATTTTGGGATGGAGGGTGATGACCCAGTCCCAGGGTCGCGTCTCGGCCAGGCGGCGTATGACGGGCAGAAGCGTCCACGCCGAGGAGAGGCTGCGCGTGAAGGTGGAGGCATAGAACACCCGCGGGCGCCTGCCCGACAAGGACTCCGGTCCGCGGCCGCGCAGCGGGGCGAACTCGTCGGCGCGGCACCAGCCCGTCTCGTAGACCCTGAAATAGCCGTGGCGGCTCTCGAGCTGCTTGAATCGGGGCGTGCTGTTGGGGCCCTGGGTGCAGTAGATGTCGAACCATCCGCGCAGGGCGAAGAAGGTGTCGACCTCGGTGCTGCGCTTGTTGATGGGGTAGCCGTGGAAGAGGTCGACCTTGATGCCTGGAAAAAAGTCGGGGATATAGTTGCCGGGCGTGAACACGGCCAGGGGGTCGTAGGCCAGGACCTCGTCGATGGTGTGCAGCCTGCGCTCGGATGGCGTGAGCAGGTCGGCGCAGCCCTCGTCGAGATACCAGGCGCACTCGTCACCGCGGCGCAGAATCTCGGCCTGCAGCGGGCGCATGATGGTGTAGGCGTAGGGCAGCTGGGCGAACAGAAGATAGCGTTTGGGCATGGCGAGACTCAGAATTTGAGGTCGTACTTGAGGCGGTGGCGGCGGGCGAAGCGGCGCCAGAAGCGGTCGCGGGCGGCGCGCACCCAGCGGCGGCACTTGACGGGGTCGCCGCCGCGCGCGGCGGCGTACTCGTCGGCCAGGATGTCGAACATGGCCGGCTGCCCCCAGAGGCGGGCGAAGTTGGCGCAGCCGCGGCGCAGATCCACGAGGCCGAAGGCCATGCGGTTGGTGTCGACGAGCGTGAAGCGGTGCTTGCCGTCGGGGCCCTCGGCATAGAGTATGTTGCCGGGCGAATAGTCGAGGTGCATGAAGCCCGCGTCGTGCAGCCGGGCCGTATAACGGGCCAGCTCGCAGAGTAGCTGACGGTGCTGCGCGGGGTCGGCGTCGCCGAGCTCGTAGAGGCGGTTGGGATACGGGCTCTGAAGGCTTACGAAATAGCTCTCGGCGATGATGCCGCCGCTGCGGCGCTCGACGTAGGCCACAGGTTCGGGCGAGTCGAAGCCCGCCTCGATGAGGCGCAGGGCGTTGCGGAAGGCGCGTTCGCCCTTGGGGCGGCGCAGCGTGGAGTAGACTATGCGGTTGAACCAGTGGGGACGCCCGTAGCGCTTGACATTCAGCTCGATGCCCTGCTCACGGCACACGCGGATGACGTTGCGGCCGCGGTGCAGCTCCACGTCGGAAGCGTCGAAATGCGCGGCCACCTCGGCCACCCACGGCCTCAGCGATTCGTATTTAGGATTCAGTATGATTTTCACAAAAGACAAAAGTACGAAATTTTTCCCACAAAAGGCAATGACGCGACGGATTATAACGAAAAATTTTTAGTACCTTTGCAGAACGAATAGCAAGACCGACACGTTATAGCTATTAAAACCAGAATTCTACTGCCGCAGCAGCTTATGATTTACATACAATGAACGACTCACTTAAAGAAAAAGCGCTCTCCTACCACGAGTTTCCGCAGCCCGGCAAGATTGCCGTCATCCCCACAAAACCCTATTCCGACCCCGCAGAACTGTCGCTGGCCTACTCGCCCGGCGTGGCCTATCCCTGCCTCGCCATCAAGGACGACCCCGACGCCGTGCGCCGCTACACGGGTCGCGGCAACCTTGTGGCCGTCATCTCCAACGGCACCGCCGTGCTCGGCCTCGGCAACATAGGCCCCCTGGCCGCCAAGCCCGTGATGGAAGGCAAGGCTCTGCTGTTCAAGATATATGCCGGAATCGACGCCTTCGACATCGAACTCGACTGCACCGACACCGACGACTTCGTGGCCGCCGTCAAGGCCATGGCGCCCACCTTCGGCGGCATCAACCTCGAGGACATCAAGGCCCCCGAGTGCTTCGAGATCGAACGCCGCCTGCGGAGGAGTGCGACATCCCGGTGATGCACGACGACCAGCACGGCACGGCCATCATCTCGGCCGCCGGCCTGCTCAACGCCCTTGAGATCCAGGGCAAGAAAATCGACGACATCCGCCTCGTGGTCAACGGCGCCGGCGCCGCCGCCATCAGCTGCACTCGCCTCTACATGGCTCTGGGCGTCAAGAAGGAGAACATCGTGATGTGCGACAGCCGCGGCGTCATACGCGCCGACCGCCCCGGACTGAGCGGAGCAAAAAAGGAGTTCGCCACCACGCGCGACCTCCACACGCTGGCCGACGCCCTTGCCGGAGCCGATGTGTTCCTCGGCCTCTCCGTGGCCGACGTGATGACGCCCGAGATGCTCCTGAGCATGGCTCCCAAGCCCATAGTCTTCGCCCTCGCCAACCCCGACCCCGAGATCGACCACGACCTGGCCCTGGCCACCCGCCCCGACCTCATCTTCGCCACCGGACGCAGCGACTTCTCCAACCAGATCAACAATGTGCTCGGCTTCCCCTACATCTTCCGCGGCGCCCTGGACTGCGACGCATCGCAAATCAACGAAGAGATGAAGCTGGCTGCCGCCCGTGCCGTGGCCGGTCTGGCCCGCGTGCCCGCCACCGATGCACTGCGCCGCCTATACCCCGACAAATCCCTCGAATTCGGCCCCAAATACATCCTGCCCAAGCCCTTCGACAAGCGCCTGCTGCCCACCGTGGCCGCAGCCGTAGCCGAGGCCGCCGAGCAGAGCGGCGTGGCACGCAAGCCCATCGCCGACTACGGCGCCTACCGCCGCTGGCTGGCCACCTTCATCGACCGCGAGAACCGCTACATGTCCGACCTGATGCTGCACGAGGGCCACTCGATGCACATCAGCGAGATGAACGACAGATAAGTTTCATATACAACAATACTGACGGGGGCGCGGAAAATTCCGCGCCCCCGTCAGTATTGTGCCGCGCCGCCTAACGGCGCACCACCATATATTCTCCCCTCGAGCCGGGACCTACCGCAAAGCGGCGCAGCCCCCACCCTTCCTGTGCCGCGCGGCCCGACAGCGGATGACCGTCGAGCGAGAACACGTCGAAAGTGCTGTGACAATCGGGACACTCGGCCTCGTGCTTGTCGTTGATGAACACGCGCACCGTGCGCTTCACCTCCACCGGGCAGGCCGCATCGTAGGCCTTGGGCGTGCCCATGACGTCGGCCACGAGCAGCACGCCGCCGTAGCCCGTCTCGCTGAGAGCCGCGAAGGGATACTGCCGCGGCACCCACTCCTCGCGGTTGCCCTGCTTGAGGAAGAGCTGTGCGTCCATGGCCGCGGGCGTGCCGTATAGCTGCCAGTCGGCCTGCGTGTTGAAGCTGAGCCATACGGGCATCACCGGCACGCGGTCGTCGTCGAGATGATGGCACGACAGCGAGGCGAGCAGCGCCGTGGCGGCGAGGAGAGCCGTGCGCAGCCTCACTTGGCGAGTTTGCTGATAAGGTCGGAGAACTGGTCGACAGCTTTCTGCATGGTGCCGCCCACCATGGGACGGAGCATAGCGGGGATGTCGATGTCGAGCGAAGCCTCCACCTGCGTGCTCTCGGCGGCGAGGGGCTGCATGTCGACAGCCATCACCACGGGCATGGGCAGGCCGCCGGCCACGAAAGCCACACGGCGCGGCGAGCGCTCCTTCACCTGAAACTTGATTTCGCCCACCTGCTTGGTCTGCATGACGATGGCGTCGGGGGTGAACTGAACGTCGCCCACCTTGGCTCGCTCCTCGGCGGGCAGATTGTCGAGCGCCGCCTGCAGGCGGGTGAGGTCGGCGAACTGGTCGGCGATGAAGTCGGCCGACTTTTCTATATTTATAGGTTTAGCTTTGTAGGTAGCCATTGTTTTACGTCAAAAAAAGATTTATTCGTTGTCAATGCAGTCGGGAGTCCACATCTCAGGGTCGTCGTGCCAGGCCTGGAACACAGCCATGTCGCAGGGCAGAATTACACCCTGTGCCAGGGCCACATCGAGCAGGTCGCCGTAGTGGCAGAGCGACTTGACGGGGATATCCAGATCGGCCAGGGCATTTTCGCCGGCCTCGAAGTCGAAGTCGAGCAGCGAAACCATGCCCACGACGTCGCAACCGGCCTGGCGCAGCGCCTCGGCTACACGCAGCGTGCGCGAGCCGTTGGTCAGGAGGTCGTTGATAATCATCACCTTGAGGCCGGGTTTGAGGTTGCCTTCTATGAGGTTCTCAAGGCCGTGGTCCTTGGGCTTGGTGCGCACGTAGGCGTAGGGCAGGCCGAGCTCGTCGGCCACGAGGGCCGAGACGGCGATGGCACCCGTTGCCACACCGGCTATGGCTTCCACACCGGGGAAATGCTCCAGAATCAGACGTGCGAGCTCCACCTTGACGAAGGTGCGCTGGGCGGGATAGGACAGCAGACGGCGCATATCGGTGTAGAGGGGCGCGTTCCAGCCGTTGGCCCAGATGAAGCAGTTGTCGGGTTGGAGATTTACAGCACTGATTTTAAGAAGTTTTTCAGCGAAAAGCCGTGCCACGTGTTCCATATATCTTATTTTACCTTGAATTTGAAATGCAAAAATACAAAAAACTATCTATTTATTATGTGCGTTTACATTTTTTTGCAAGTCGAGGCGTTATATTGGCCCTATATGGCACAATCTTCGGCATTTTTTCGTAACTTGCGACACTGATTTAAACTTTAGCGACTGACTGGAATCTTTATAATAAATGAGATTGATTAACATAGCAAAACACCAAGCCATGCAGACGATTCTACGCTCCCTCGCCATAGCACTGATATGCGGAGCTATGTGCACGACATACACCGATGCGCGCGGACGCCACGAGAACGGCCGCGGAAACGCCCGACAGGAGACTCGCCGCGATGCCGGCAAGGGTCAGACCCGCAAGTTCGAGGGCACACGCGACGCCCGCCGCGACGCTCAGCTGCACCCCGGCGGCAACCAGGCCAGGAAGGAACGCGACGCCCGCCGCGCCACTGACAATCGCCGTCCGCAAGGCATTCACAACGGAGCTACGGGCTCGGGCAACCACCGACCCGACAACCGGCCTACGCAGCGGCCCGACGGACGTCCCAACCACCGCCCCGACAACCGGCCCACACACCGCCCTGACGGACGACCCAACCAGCGCCCCGACAACCGGCCCACACACCGCCCCGACGGACGACCCAACCAGCGCCCCGACAACCGGCCGAACCATCGCCCGGACTACCGTCCGGACCACGGCCACCACTATGGCCACCACCATGTGCACTACGGACGGCCCAAGCGCCCGATGATGCCCCCGCCGCGGCCCTACTACCGCCCCGTGCCGCCTCCCCGCTCATGGCGTCCGCCCGTGTGGCGTCCGTTCCACACCATCCTTGGCGTGACCCTCGGCTCGGCCATCAACATCAGCATCAACGCGCTGCTCAGCAACGGCTATGACGTGAGCGGCTACGACAACAGCGTGGTGTATCTGAGCAATGTGCCCATGCTCAACTACTCCTGGCCCGCCGCCAACCTCTACTACGGCGACGCCGGTCTGTACGGCTCGGAATTCGTCTACTCCACGAGCGGCTACAACATGCGTCGCTACAACGACGTGTACCGCAGCCTGGCCACCGTCTACGGCAGCCCCTACCTCGTGCAGAACCTCGACGGAGGCGGACGCCGCGCCACCTGGTGGGGCGACAACGGGCAGTACATCACCCTGAGCTTCGGCGGCAGCTACGCCTCGGGCGGCGGACTGCGCTACTACACCACACTCAGCTTCGGACGATGAACACTCTGCTCAACATCATATGGCTTGTATTCGGCGGCTTCATGATAGCCGTCGAATACATTGTTTCCAGCGTGCTGATGATGGTAACCGTCATAGGCATACCCTTCGGACTGCAGACGCTGAAGCTGGCCGTGCTGTCGCTGTGGCCCTTCGGTTCGGGCACGGTAAGTTCAGGATGGCCTTCGGGCTGCCTGGCCGGGCTGATGAACGTGATATGGTGGTTTGTCGGCGGCATACCCATAGCCCTGACCCATCTGGCGTGGGGCCTGCTGCTGTGCATCACTATCGTGGGCATACCCTTCGGGCTGCAGCATTTCAAGCTGATGACGCTGGCCCTGCTGCCCTTCGGCAAGGATGTGGTGTGAGAATTATATCACAGAACCGGCGCTTATGATGCGAAATTGCCGGAAAAGTGCTAAATTTGCAGTCTGAAACGCTACTATTGAATGAAGAATATACGCAATTTCTGCATTATAGCCCATATCGACCACGGCAAGAGCACGCTTGCCGACCGTCTGCTTGAATTCACCAACACCGTGGCCGGCAAGGACATGGAGGCTCAGGTGCTTGACGACATGGATCTCGAGCGCGAGCGCGGCATCACCATCAAGAGCCACGCCATACAGATGAACTACGCCCTCGACGGCGAGGACTATACGCTCAACCTTATCGACACTCCGGGACACGTCGACTTCTCCTACGAGGTGTCGCGCCGATCGCCGCCTGCGAGGGCGCGTTGCTCATCGTCGACGCCTCGCAGGGCATACAGGCCCAGACCATCTCCAACCTGTATATGGCCATCGACAACGACCTGGAAATCATCCCCGTGATAAACAAATCGACCTCGACTCGGCCAAGCCCGATGAGGTGGAAGACCAGATAGTAGACCTTCTGGGCTGCGACCGCGACGAGATAATACGCGCCAGCGGCAAGACAGGCCTGGGCGTGCCCGAGATACTGCGCGCCATCGTCGAGCGCGTACCCGCACCCGTGGGCGACCCCGAGGCTCCGCTCCAGGCACTGATCTTCGACTCGGTGTTCAATCCCTTCCGCGGCATCATAGCCTACTTCAAGATCGTCAACGGCACGATCCGCAAGGACGACTTCGTGAAATTCGTGGCCACGGGCAAGGAATACCACGCCGACGAGATAGGCGTGCTCAAGCTCGACATGTCGCCCCGTCAGGAGCTCTCGGCCGGCAATGTGGGCTACATCATCTCCGGCATCAAGACCTCGCGAGAGGTGAAGGTGGGCGACACCATCACCCACGTAGACCGCCCCTGCAGCAAGGCCATCGACGGATTCGAGGAGGTGAAGCCCATGGTCTTCGCCGGCGTCTACCCCATCGAGACCGAGGACTTCGAGAACCTGCGCGCATCGCTCGAGAAGCTCCAGCTCAACGACGCCTCGCTGACGTTCCAGCCCGAGTCGTCGGCGGCTCTCGGCTTCGGATTCCGCTGCGGATTCCTCGGCCTGCTGCACATGGAGATCATACAGGAGCGCCTGGGACGCGAATTCGACATGGACGTCATCACCACCGTCCCCAACGTGTCATACATAGTGCACGACAAGAAAGGCAACATGACCGAGGTGCACAATCCCTCGGGCCTGCCCGACGCCACACTCATAGACCACATCGAGGAGCCCTACATACGCGCCTCCATCATCACCGCCGCCGACTATATCGGCCCCATCATGACCCTGTGTCTGGGCAAGCGCGGCGAACTCATCAAGCAGGAATACATCGCGGCAACCGCATGGAGCTGACCTTCGACATGCCACTGGGCGAAATCGTGATAGACTTCTACGACAAGCTCAAGAGCATCATCAAAAGGCTACGCCTCGTTTGACTATCACATCCACGACTTCCGCGACAGCAGCTCGTGAAGCTCGACATCCTGCTCAACGGCGAGAGCGTCGACGCCCTCTGCACCCTCACCCATGCCGACAATGCCGTGACCTTCGGCCGCCGCATGTGCGAGAAGCTCAAGGAGCTGATACCGCGCCAGCAGTTCGACATCGCCATCCAGGCCGCCATCGGCGCCAAGATCATAGCCCGCGAGACCATCAAGGCCGTGCGCAAGGACGTGACAGCCAAGTGTTACGGCGGCGACATCTCGCGTAAGCGCAAGCTGCTCGAAAAGCAGAAGAAGGGCAAGAAGCGCATGAAGCAGATCGGCTCTGTGGAGGTGCCGCAGAAGGCCTTCCTGGCGGTGCTCAAGCTCGACTGACGACCGCACCCCGCCCTCTCCCCTCCCCGTCCCCGAAAAATCTACCGTGAAAAGCTGCAGGACGACGCCTATAGGCGCCCCTCCTGCCGCTTTTCCTGTTTTCAGGGCGTCGAAGCTAACAAATCGCAGAATCACGTTGTTATAGTTGTAACATCACAGTATGACCAAAATGAAAAGTAAAAAACAAAAGGCCGACGTACCCGACTTTGCCGCGCACATCTTCTACGCGGCGCGTCAGGCCATAGGACGCCACGCATCGGGCGGCAACGTGCTGATAGCGGCCACGGTGCTGGCTCTCGTCGTGGCCAACATTCCCGCCATCAACGGTTACTATTTTGAATTCTGGACCCGCGAGGTGCGCCTGCAGCTCGGCGACTTCAACTTTTTCAGCCACCACGGCCAGCCCATGACGCTGCTGGCCTTCATCAACGACGCCCTCATGGCCGTGTTCTTCTTCACGATCGGCCTTGAAATCAAGCGCGAGGTGCTCGTGGGCGAGCTGTCCTCGTTCAAGCAGGCCCTGCTGCCCATACTGGCGGCCGTGGGCGGCATGATAGTGCCCGTGTGCCTGTTCTACTCGCTGAGCAAGGGCACCGACTTTGCCGGCGGCGCCGCCATACCTATGGCCACAGACATAGCCTTCTCCCTTGGCGTGCTGGCCATGCTGGGCAAGCGCGTGCCCCTGTCGCTGAAGATCTTCCTCACCACCCTGGCCGTGGTCGACGACATCGGCGGCATCATAGTGATCGCCGCCTTCTACTCCGACAGCATCGAGCTGAACCTGCTCTACATAGCCGCCGGCCTGTTCGGCCTGCTGCTCTTGGGCTCAGCCATGCAGCTCAAAAGCAAGATATTCTACATGGGCGTAGGCGGCGTGATATGGTTTCTCTTCCTCAATTCAGGCATCCACCCCACCATCGCCGGCGTGCTCGTGGCCTTCTGCGTGCCCGCCACCCCAGTGTTCGCCCCCAAGAAGTACATTAAGCAGATACGCAGCGCCATAGCCCACTTCCGCGGCGAGGACGACGAACTGCTCACGCGCAAAAGCATCCTCAACAAGGAGCAGCTCGACTGGCTCAAGGAGATAGAGTCGGCGTCGGATAAGGTGATCTCGCCGCTGCAGGACCTCGAGGACTCGCTGCACCACATCGTCAACCTCTTCATCGTGCCGCTGTTCGCCTTTGCCAACGCGGGCATCTTCCTGCTCGACACCGACCCCGCCAGCATCCTGGAGGGCATCTCGCTCGCCGTCATCGTGGGCCTCGTGGCCGGCAAGTTCATCGGCATCTTCACCTTCTCGTGGCTCACCGTCAAGCTCGGCCTCGCTCCCATGCCCGCCCACAGCAACTGGAAGATGATGGCCAGCATAGCGCTGCTCGGCGGCATAGGCTTCACGGTGTCGCTGTTCATAGCCACACTGACCTTCGGCGGTGGCGACGCCCACGCCCAGGACCTGCTGTCGCACGCCAAGCTGGGCATCGTCGTAGGCTCGCTGCTTGCAGGCCTCCTCGGCTTCGTGGCCATGCACTTCACGCTGCCCCGCACGGCATCGCCCGACGCCCTGCACCACGAAGAAGAAGACTGAGCCCGCAGGCCCCACGCATAGCGGTCGCCGCCCGTTCCGCCCGCGCGGAAAAGGCGGCGACCTGCCATTTTATTACGGTATTTTAAACATTATATAAAAATAATGTTTAAATTTGCATGAGCTACAACAATATGGCAAACGCACTGACGCGCATATGGCGATTCTATGCCGACGGCTTCCGCAGGATGACGGTGGGCCGCTCGCTGTGGGTACTCATCATCATCAAGCTGGTGGTGCTGTTCGTCGTCATCAAGCTATTCTTCTTCCCCGACATACTCGCTACGCGCTACGACAGCGACGAGGAGCGTGCGGGCGCCGTGCGCGAGGCGCTTGCGGCGCCGGGCCAACCGTGAATCAAACTACCAAAACATCACGCATATGAACGATTTACTTTCAGTTGTGGATTGGTCGAGGGCGCAGTTCGCCCTCACGGCCATGTACCACTGGCTCTTCGTGCCGCTGACGATAGGCCTGTCGGTGATCGTCGGCATCATGGAGACCATCTACTACCGCACCGGCAAGGAGCGCTGGCGCGCCATCACCAAGTTCTGGATGACCCTCTTCGGCATCAACTTCGCCATCGGCGTGGCCACCGGCATCATCCTGGAATTTGAGTTCGGCACCAACTGGTCGAACTACAGCTGGTTTGTGGGCGACATCTTCGGCGCCCCGCTTGCCATCGAGGGCCTGCTGGCCTTCTTCATGGAAGCCACGTTCGTGGCCGTGATGTTCTTCGGCTGGAACAAGGTGAGCCGCGGCTTCCACCTTGCCTCCACCTGGCTCACAGCCCTCGGCGCCTGCTCTCTCGGCGCTGTGGATTCTCGTGGCCAACGCCTGGATGCAGTATCCCGTGGGCATGGAGTTCGACCCCGCGCAGATGCGCAACGTCATGACCGACTTCTGGGCCGTGGCCTTCTCGCCCGTGGCCATGAACAAGTTCTTCCACGCCGTGTTCTCAGGCTGGGCCCTGGCCGGCGTGTTTGTCGTGGGTGTGTGCAGCTGGCTGCTGTGGCGCCGCAGCAATGTGGCCGCAGCCCGCAGCAGCATGCGCGTGGGCGCGTGGTTCGGCCTGGCCGGCATGCTGCTCACGTTCATGACCGGCGACGGCTCGGCCGTGCAGGTGGCCCGCGTGCAGCCTATGAAGCTTGCCGCCATGGAAGGCCTCTACGACGGCAGCGTGGGTCAGGACCTCGTGGGTCTGGGCCTGATCAACACGGCCAAGCGGCCCGGCGACGACCAGCCCGAGATGCACTTCTCCATCGACATCCCCTACGGGCTCAGCATACTCGCCAACCACGACGCCAACAGCTTCGTGCCCGGCATCAACGACCTCATCGAGGGTATCGAGCTGACGCCCGCCGGCGACACCGTGCGCACCGTAGGCTACGCCGAGCGCATAGCCATAGGACGCCGCGCCCAGCAGGCTCTGCGCGACTACGACAACGCCCGCAAGGCCGGCGACAAGGCGGCCATGGACGCCGCATCGGCAGCCGTGGCACGCGACTTCCGCTACTTCGGCTACGGCTACCTGGACAAGCCCGAGGACGCGGTGCCTCCCGTGGCGCTCACCTTCTACGCCTTCCGCGTGATGGTGATGCTGGGTTCGGCCCTGCTGCTCGTGCTCCTCGTCATGGCCTACGCCTCGAGCTTCCGCATTCTCTGGCTCGAGAAGCGCTGGCTGCTGGCCGTGGGCATGCTCAGCATCCCGCTGGTGTGGTGCTGCAGCCAGTCGGGCTGGATAGTGGCCGAAGTGGGCCGCCAGCCCTGGACCATCGAAGGCCTGCTGCCCGTGGGCGCCGCCATCAGCGACGTGCCCTCGTCGAGCGTGCAGACCACGTTCTGGCTCTTCGCCGCAGTGTTCACGCTGCTGCTGGTGGCCGAGGCGAGCATCATGCTCCGCTTCCTGCGCCGCAGCGCCCATACCGACATAGAAACGACCACGCTCTAACCATACAGCCATGACAGAACTTCAATCGCTTCAAGCCTACTGGTGGCTTCTCATCGCCGTGCTCGGCGCAGCCCTCGTGTTCCTGCTCTTCGTGCAGGGCGGACAGTCGATGCTGGGCACCGCCCGCAACGACACCGAGCGCCAGCTCATGGTCAACTCCCTGGGGCGCAAGTGGGAGCTGACGTTCACCACGCTCGTGACCTTCGGCGGCGCCTTCTTCGCCTCCTTCCCGCTGTTCTACTGCACCAGCTTCGGCGGTGCCTACTGGCTGTGGATGCTCATCCTCTTCAGCTTCGTGCTCCAGGCCGTGAGCTACGAATACCGCCGCAAACCCGGCAACCTCTACGGCACGAGTTTCTACGACGGCCTGCTCATGTTCAACGGCCTCTTCGGCTGCGTGCTGCTGGGTGTGGCCGTGGCCATGATGTTCTTCGGAGCCGAGTTCACCGTCACGAAGACCAACATCCTCGACGCCGGCAACCCCGTGATATCGCAGTGGGCCCCGACCCACGGCCTCGAGGCGATAGCCTGCTGGCGCAATCTGCTGCTCGGCGTGGCCGTATTCTTCCTGGCGCGCACGCTTGGAGCCATGTACTTCATCAACAACATCAGCGGCGACGGAGCCTTCGAGCAGCGCATGCGCCGCGCCACGGCAGTCAACGGCACCATCTTCGCCCTGCTCATCGTGGCCTTCCTCGCAGTGCTGCTGACGGCCACCGGCTACCGCATGATGCCGGACGGCAGCTTCGCGGCCGAGCCCTTCATCTATCTGCACAACCTGCTGGGCATGTGGTGGCTCGCCGCCATGCTGCTCGTAGGCGTGGTGTGCGCCCTCTATGCCATCTACCGCACGGCGGCCGACAAGCGCTGGCGCGGCGGCATCTGGTTTGGCGGCGCAGGCACGGTGCTGGTGGTGTTGGTGCTCTTCTGCCTCGCCGGCTACGCCTCCACGGCCTACTATCCCTCGCTGCTCGACCCGCAGAGCTCGCTGACCATAGCAAACTCGTCGTCATCGCTGTTCACGCTCAAGGTGATGAGCCGTGTGTCGGTGCTTGTGCCCTTCGTCGTGGCCTACATAGCCTACGTATGGCGCAAGATGAACGCCCACCCCATCACCCCCTCCGAGCTCAAGCGCGAACATCATCAGTACTAAGAGCCCGAAATGTCCGACAGGTATCTGACCATAGCAGGCCCCGCCGAGGCGCAGTACACCGACAAGCGCAGCAAGTTTCTTGCCTTCGCCGTGCCGGTGGAGAGCGCCGAGGAGGCCCGCCGCGCCGTGGCCGAGATGCAGCGGCGCTACTACGATGCGCGCCACGTCTGCTGGGCCTACATGCTCGGCAGCGCCCGCACCGACTTTCTGAGCAACGACAACGGCGAGCCATCGGGCACGGCCGGCAAGCCCATCCTCGGGCAGATCAACTCGCTGGGCCTCACCAACGTGGTGGTCATAGTGGTGCGCTACTTCGGCGGCATCAAGCTCGGCACCCCGGGACTGATAGCCGCCTACCGCAGGCCGCCCGCATGGCCCTGGAGGCCGCCGAGACGGTGGAGCGCCACGACATGGCGCGCGTGAGCTTCCGTTTTCCCTACGCGGCCATGAACGAGGCCATGAAGCTGACGCGCGACTTCGACGTGGAGATCGTCGACAGGCAGTTTGACAACACATGCTCGATGACCCTTGACATCAACGCCGACGCCGCTCCCATGCTGCGCGCCCGCATCGACAAAATCGACGGCGCCACCCTCGCCGGCGACTGACGCAGAGACAACAATCCAAAACCAACATCAACCAACAATAATGAACCAGACATTGAACGCCATCATCATGAGTGTATCAGCCATCGCGGCGGCAGCGGCTCCCGCAGCAGCCGACGAGGCTCCGCTCATCGACCGCACCGACTTCAAGACCACTACGGGCGTCTTCGACATCGACGCCCTGGAGGCACTGGGCCGCGTGAGCGGTCCGTGCGTCAGCCCCGACGGCAAGACCGTGCTCTTCGGCATAGCCTACGAAAGCCTCGAGCAGAACGCATCGAACAACGACCTCTACACCCTCGACCTTACCGCCAAGGACGCCAAGCCCGAGCGCCTCACCGCCACGCCCAAGAGCGAGAGCGGCGCTGTGTGGTTCGACGGCGGCCGACGCATAGCCTTCCTCTACCCCGACGCCGACGGCAAGATGCAGATGTGGGCGTGCAACGCCGACGGCAAAGGCCGCACCCAGCTGAGCAGCCACGAAGGCGGCATCAGCGGCTTCCTGCTCTCGCCCGATGAGAAGAAGGTAGTGGTCATCGGCAACGTGAAATACTCGCGCGACGCCGCCGACATCTACCCCGACCTGCCCAAGGCCACAGGCCGTGTGGTCGACGACCTCATGTACAAGCACTGGGACGAGTGGGTGACCGAAATCCCCCACCCCTTCGTCGGCGACTTCGACGGCAACGCCGTCTCCAACCTCAAGGATATCATGGCCGACGAGCCCTTCGAGGCTCCCATGAAGCCTTTCGGCGGTGTGGAGTCGTTCGCCTGGCATCCCGGCAGCGAAATGCTCGTGTACGTGTCGCGCAAGAAGACCGGCATGGACTACGCCCTGTCCACCAACTCCGACCTCTATCTCTATCACATCGTGAGCGGCGAGACCCGCAACCTCACCGAAGGCATGATGGGCTACGACACCATGCCCGCCTTCTCGCCCGACGGCCACTACCTGGCCTGGCTCTCGATGGAGCACGACGGCTATGAGAGCGACCGCAACCGCCTCTTCCTGATGGACTGCTACACGTCCGACAAGCAGGACATCACGGCCGAATGGGACTACACCATCGACGAGTTCGCCTGGACGCCCGACAGCAAGGACATCTTCTTCATAGCCCCGAAGGACGGCGTCGTGCCGGTGTTCTCCATCAACGTGGAGAGCCACGCCATACGCCAGCTCACCGACATGCAGGCCGACTTCACCTCGCTGGCTCCCGCAGGCAAGGACCGCCTCGTCACCATGAACCACAGCATGCTGCGCCCCAACGAGCTGCAGCTCATCAGTCTGCGCGGCAAAAAGGCTCCCGAGGTCAAAGCCCTGACCGACGTCAACGCCTACATCTTCGCCCAGGTGGAGATGCCCACCGTGGAGAAGCGCCTCGTGCCCACCACCGACGGCAAGCAGATGACCACATGGGTGGTATATCCCCCGCGCTTCGACGCCTCGCGCAAGTATCCCGCCATACTCTACTGCCAGGGCGGCCCGCAGCAGGCCGTCAGCCAGTTCTGGAGCTATCGCTGGAACCTCGCCCTCATGGCTGCCAACGGCTACATCGTCATCGCCCCCAACCGCCGCGGCCTCCCCGGCTTCGGCACCGAATGGAACGAGCAGATCTCCAACGACTATCCCGGCCAGAACATGAAGGACTACCTCGCCGCAGTCGACTACATGAAGGCCGAACCCTACATCGACGCCGACCACATCGGCGCCACCGGCGCAAGCTACGGCGGATTCTCCGTCTACTGGCTCGCCGGCAACCACGAAAGCCGCTTCGCCGCCCTGCTGGCCCACGCAGGCATCTTCAACATGGAGGCCCAGTATCTCGAGACCGAAGAGATGTGGTTTGCCAACTGGGACATGGGCGGAGCCTTCTGGGAGAAGGACAATGCCGCCGCCCAGCGCACCTTCGCCAACTCGCCCCACCGCTTTGTCGACCGCTGGGACACTCCCATCATGATCTCGCACGGCGAATATGACTACCGCATCCTCGCCTCGCAGGGCATGGCGGCCTTCAACGCCGCCAAGCTGCGCGGCATCCCCGCCGAGATGGTCATCTTCCCCGACGAGAACCACTGGATACTCAAGCCCCAGAACGCCGTGATGTGGCAGCGTCTCTTCTTCCGCTGGTTCGACAAATGGCTCAAGCCCGCCAAGTAATATACCTAATCACTGATATAAAAACGCCGGCCCGTTGTTTCGCGGACCGGCGTTTTTTCAGCCTTCAGCTGCCCAGACGTCGAGCACGCGGGCGAGGTCGGCCGTCATGAGGGCGAAATCGTAGCCGCAGCCCTTGCGGCGGGCGGCCACACGCCGCACAGCCGTGAGAAAATAGTCGCACATGGTGCGACGCTGGGCGGCGGGAGGCATGTCGCTGAACTCCTTCTCGAAGACGATGGTCACGTAGACCATGCCCGTGTCCTTGCGGAAGGGGCCTATCTCGTAGCGCGGCCGCAGGTACAGGGCGCGGCTCTCCACCTCTTCCTGCGGGTACATCTGCAGCAGGGCGGCGTAGTAGTCGGATTTGCGCAGCTTGAGGCTTTCGTCGGCGATGATGTAGTTGGTCTTACATTGCGGACCGTCGTCGAAACTCATGGCGCAGTTGATGAGGATGCGGTTCAGCTGCGGGCCGTAAAGCTGCGGGCGCATGCCGCCGAGGAGGCGGTCGTTGAGGCCGTGCCACACGCTCTGCATCACATCGCGGCTGCCGGGATAGCAGTTGGCAAGAGTGCTCTCTATCAGCACGGGGCATTTGGGTAGCCAGTTGCGCTGCGAGAGCAGGCGCACATCGCCCGTGCACACGCGGGGCTCGATGCTGCGGCCGGGCATCTTCGTCAGCTTGCTCAGCCCGGGGTTGATGACTATGCCGCCGTCGCGCCTGAACCATACGGCATCGAGATAGCGCGACTCGCCGCCGGTGGTGGCGAAGAACGTGTTGGGATAGCCGTTGAAATAGCGTCCGCAATGAGCCTCGACGGCCTCATGCCCGCCCCAGCCCACGATGGCAAGGCACTCGCACAGGCGCACCGCGCGGTTCCACTCGGCCGGGGTGCTGTAGGCGGCGCAGTCGAGAAACATGCTGTGGAGCGTCTCGCGCACATCCGACACATCGCCCGCAGCCGAGAGATAGCGGCCGAGAGCGTCGAGCGACTCTATTTCGAAGATTTGGTCAAGTTTGCTGTGCATGATGCAAATTTAGCACTTTCCGGCGATAAACGGAAACCGCACCCCGGGAAGCAACAGGCGCGGCCTCCTGACGGGGGTCGCGCCTGCGATTATGATATGGGATGATTATTCAGCTTTGTTCCAGGTGCAGTCGAGGAACTTGAACTCGCCGGGGCCAACAACTTCCCAGCGGGCGGTGTGGCTGTGGTTGGAGCCGTCGTACGAACCGAAGTTCAGGGTGACGGTCACCTGCACGCCGTCCATGGGGGTCAGGTCGGGATGCAGCTTGGCGAGAGCGCCGGGCATTACCTCTTCTCGAAGCGCTTCTTCATCAGAGCCACGATCTCTTCGTCGCTCATGCCTTCGTAGCCGTCGGGGTACTGAGCCTTGGCCTTGTCGGCGCGGAGGTCAACGTTGTTCTGGTAGGCAGAGGTGCCGGAGTAGTACTCGTTGTTGCCGAACGAGGTCACATAGCCGAAGCCGCTGGTGATGCTCGTGGAGCCCAGGGGTACATCGATGTTCTCATACACCCATTCGGAGCAAGCCTGATAGTAGGTGGAGCTGATTTCGATGCCCTTGCCTACGGGGAGGGTGATTACGACGCTGGGGTCGGCGAGCCACGAGCCGTCCTTGCGGACAAACTGGAGCGTGGTCTGCTCGATGCCGTCGTTCTCGGCCCATTCCGTGCCGTCGTAGATGTACTGGCGGGCTACGTAGCCGTTCTTATACTCGTTGTAGACCACATACTTCTGCGTGCCTTCCGTGGCATAGGGATAGCTGACCTTCAGGAAGATGGGCAGGTTGGCGTTGGCCTGGGCGGCGGTGAGCGTGGTGTAGCCGGCCATCTGCTTGCACTGGTCGGGGCTTACGGCAACAGTGTTGTCGGGCTGGCTCCAGCGGCTGCCGTTGAAGTAGTAGACGGCGGAGCGGACCTCGGAAGCGACGGTGGCCACGCGGCGGGGTGCAGCGCCTGCAGTGCCGGTGGTGACGGTGTTGACCACGGTGTTCATGTAGCGGCCGCCTGCCACGGCAATGAAATAGCCGGTGACGGTGACCTGGGTGCCGTCGACGAGCTCTTCCTTGAGCTCGGCAAGGGTGAAGTAGGCGCTGCCTTTTGCGGTTTCGGCGCCATCAACCACAATGTTGATGTTGTTGCCGTTGACAGCTACGGTACCGGTCATCTGCACGTATTGTGCCAGCTCGTCGTCGGTGCGGGTGATCATCTGATCCATCTCGGCGCCGGTGAGCACCTTGGGAGCGGGGAAGGTGTAGTCGGTGGCGGTTTCATCCTCGATCTTGCTTACGGTGGCGTTGGCGAGGTCGAGCTGGAATCCCTTGTTGTAGGAAGCTACGGTAGCGGTCACCTTGTAGGGTGCGCCGAGGGTGTAGTCGGCGGGGGTGATGCCTGAGCCGTTGTAGGCGAATACAGAGCCGCTGGCGTCGGTGAACACGAGGCCGCGGTCGCAGATACCGGTGATCCAGCCCTTGATGGTGACTTCATCGCCGAGAGCGATGTTGGCGGCCACAGAAGTGGGTTCCCACTTGGCGGGTTCATCGGGCACGGCTGCGAAGACGGGGTCGGTGTTGCTCCAGTTGTAGTTGACCACCACGTAGTCGCCCTGCTCTGCGTCGGGGAAGTTGGCGGCGAGCAGTGCGGTCACGTTGTTGAGGCCGTTGGAGGGGCTGAGGGCGAGGGCATAGTCCTCGTCGCTGCCGTAGACGGTCTTGTAGTCGCTTTCGGTGAGGGTGTAGCCGGTGGCGGCGTTCATCTTCTCCAGTTCTTCGGGCAGCGCGTCGGCCACGTTGAAGGTGAGCTTAACGGCCGAGCCGTTGCTGAGCGAGAAGTAGGGGAAGGAGGTCGACGCGAGGAATGCGGGCGCATACTTCTCGGCGCTGATGGCCTCGGTGAAGCGTCCGAGCTTGCCTACGTTGGCCAGTTCGGCAGCCAGTTCTTCGCCTGCGAGAGCCTTGTTGGCGCTCAGGCCGGCGAGAGTGGTGTAGTCGGTGGCCGTGAGGGTGTATTCCACCGTCTTGACGTCGGTGTTGTCCGGCACTTCGAAGCCCTTGAGGTAGTCTTCGTTCCAGCTGTTGTCGTCGCAGGAGCTGAGCGCGAGGCTTGCAGCAGCGGCTACGAACAGGGCTTTTGCTATAACTGTTTCATTTAAGTAGTCGGATTGAGGATTAGAAATTAAGACGCAGCTTCATCGAGTAGGTGCGGCCGAACGAGTAGAACACAAACTGTGCGTTATCCCAGGTGCCGTCCGTGGTGAGGGGGCTCTGGCCGTGGGTGATGTAGTTGTAGTCGAAGAGGTTGTTCACACTGCCGGAGAGCACTGCGTCGAAGCCGCCCATGTTGAACTTGTAGCTGGCATGGAGGTCGGTGGTGTGGCCCCAGGGCATTTTCCAGGGCTGCGCCACCTGCAGCACATCGTTGTACTTGAGGTCGTTGGTGTTCAGGTACTGGTCGGTGTAGTTGCGTGTCTCGAACACCCAATCGGCGCCGATGCGGAAGCCGTTGAAGGGCTTGAAGGTCACGCCGAGGGCGCCTGTGGTCTGGGGCGAGCCGTCCACCTTGACACCCTTGTAGTTGAGCGTGGAGCTGGCATGCTCGGGCGAGTAGATGCCGGGGATCTGGCCGTCGGCGGTGGTCTCCGAGAGGTTGCCCTTCACTACGGCGAGGGGCTCGCCGATGGAGCTGTAGTAGTAGCCGGTGGCGTTGCTTGTCCACTCCCAGTTGCCCATCGAGAGCATACCGGTGAGTTCAAACCAGTTGGTGGGTTTCACGGCAAAGTCGAGTTCCACACCCATGTGGCGGGCGTTGATGCCCTGGAGGTTCAGCACATAGCGGTCGTTGGAGGCCTGCAGGTAGCCGGAGCGCATGATGGCGCGGTCGAGCCACTTGGTGTAGTAGGCGTTGAGGGTAAGGGCAAACACGCGGTTGGAGAATCCGTAGCCTACCTCGAAGGAGTAGGTTTTCTCGTTCACGGCGTTCTCGTTGACGATGTTGCTCAGGTTGTAGGATGCGAATGCGTTGCTGAAGAACGGAGCGCGGCTGATGTAGCCGGCGTTGAAGAAGACGTTGTTGTGACGGTCGATGTTGTAGTTGGCGCCGCCCTTGATCTGGCCGCCCCAGAAGCTTACTTTAGCCGACTTGCTGTGTGCATCGTCGTAGTAGAAATGGTCATCGCGCCAGTACAGCGTGTTGGACACGGCGCCGGAGAGCACGAGGTTGAGTTTTTTGTCGAGCATGGTGTATTCCACCTGGCCGTAGATGCCTTCCTGCATGGTGTAGCCCTTGAAGTCGCGGTACACGATGTCGCCCACGCCGAGGTGCTGGTATTTCCAGTTGGGGTCGGCCGCTGCTGCGTTGTCCTTGGGGTTGACGGTTGCGCGGTCCACGTCGTCCATGTAGTATGCGCCGTCGTAGAGGTCCACGATCTTATTGTTGTGGTCGCCCACATAGTAGCGGTAGTCAATACCGGCGGTCATGGCCAGGCGGTTGCCGTTGCTCTGGTCCCAGTATTTCTTGTAGTTCGACACGAGGCCATACCACTGGTGGCTGTTGTTGCTCTTACTCATCACCATTTCCGAGCCGGTGGTGCTGGCGGCGTTCATGTCCTGGATCGCACCGTAGTCGTAGGTGCCGTCGGGGCGGCGGAACTGCATGTTGAGCTCACCGTTGGTGGAGCCGTTCCACCAGCTGCGGATGGCGGAGGTGCGGCCCTGGCCGCTGTAGCCGTAGCCGCTGGAGATGGAAGCATAAATGCTTGTGGCCCACGAAGAGGTCTCGTCGATCTGCCACATGTGGCGCAGGGTGAACTGGGGCTTGTGGAACACGTTGCGGTTGCTGGTGCGCTCGCGGCCCTCGTTATCGAAACCGTAAGTGGGGTTGTAGCGATAGGGGCTCTCGCCGTTCATGTAGTTGCGCACGTCCTGCCAACCTTCCACGGTCAGGCCGCCGTAGGTTTTGTTACGCTGGTTATGGCTCTGGGGAGCGCCCATGCCCGTCAGCGAGATTTCATGCTTGTCGTTGATGCGTTTCGACACGTTGAAGAACCAGTTCCAGCCGTTGAATGCGGTGCCCTGGATGTAGCCGTCGCCCCAGCGGTGTGCGCCGAGCACGGTGACTGCCCAGCCGTTCTTCATCACGCCGGTGGAGAGCTTCAGGCCATACTGGTTCATGCCGTCGTTGCCGAAGCCGTACCACACGCTGCCGCCCTTGTCCACATCGAGCGTGCGGGTGGTGATGGCGATGGTGCCGCCGATAGAGGGCGTCGAAAGGATGGAGGCGCCGAGGCCGCGCTGTGTCTGGATGTTGGAGGTCACGTCGCTGAGGCCGGCCCAGTTGCTCCAGTACACGTTGCCGTTCTCCATGTCGTTGACGGGAACGCCGTTGACGGTCACGGCCACCCACTGGCTCTTGAAGCCGCGCATGCGGGTCTCGGCATCGCCGTAGCCGCCGCCCTGCTTGTTGGTGTAGACGCCGGGAGTGGTCTTGAGGATTTCGGGGAATTCCTGCTGGCCGAGCTTGAGGTCGATGGTGGCCTGGTCGACGTTGCTCATGGCCACGGGGGTGACGCGGGTCTTACCGATGGCCTGGGTGACGATGACGTCGTTGAGCAGCTGGTTGTCGGGGATGAGTTTGATGATGCCGAGGTCTTTCTTGACGTCGCTCTCGGCGCTCTTGAAGCCGATATAGCTGATTTTCACAGCCTTGGCGTTGTCGGGCACCGAGAATGTGAAGTGGCCGTCGTAGTCGGTGACGGTGGCCACATTGGTGCCGGGCACTGTTACTGAGGCGCCGATGATCGGCTCGTCCTGGTCGTCGACAACCTGGCCTGTGACTTTCACGGCCGCGCCGGCGCTGATGGCAGCCAGGCACGATAACCAGATTGTGCAAGCTAAGAGAAATAGTCTCTTCATACCTTTGTTGCTTGGATTAGAAATATGAATAATGAAAGATTGGTTCCTAAAACAAAAGTGCGCCACCGCCGGGCCATGGCTTGAGCACGGCACTGCGTGGTGGTGGGCTTCGTTCATCGCCAGACGCGTGGCGGGTTTCTAATTCCTTGTCTGCAACAAAGCGTTTAGAATTGTACCTTAGGCGCTTGCAAGCGCGTCGGAGGGAAGACGGCCTCCGTTATTCGCCGCAAAGGTAGCTATTTTTTGCCAAAAATAAAACTTTTTAACTAAGTCCGGTTAAAGATTGACGCCCGAAAACACTACTTTTGCGCATATTATCAGTCTAAATTCCATATTATGCTTAAGAAAATCCTTTTTGCCACACTGCTGACTGCCGCTTCGTCGGCCACGGCCGCCGGACGGACGGTGACGGTGGTGGACAGCGCCGACTGCTCGCCGCTGCCGGCGGCCTCGGTGTTCGACGCCGACGGCATAATGCTGGGTATGACCGACGCCGACGGACGTTTCGACCTGCCCCGTGCCGCCACCGTGCGCTGCCTGGGCTACATGCCGGCGGCGGCCAGGGGCTGCGGCGACACGCTGCGGATGAGTCCCCTGCCCTACGAGCTCGACGAACTGGCGGTGCGACCGGCCGACCGCGACGTGATGCGCATGATATGCTACGTGCGCGAATACACAGGCCTCGGCACCGACTCCTTGTCGGTTGCCGGATATGCCGACTATATGGTCGACTACATGCTGCCATTGAGAAAGCTGAAGAAATTCAAAGGCCACAGCTCGCCCCGAGTACTCAAGACACGCAACATACTGAAGGTCAAGAAACTTGGACGCCCCGATTCCATATCCGCCAACTCCGATATCAGCGAACTGTCCTGGCTGTCGATAGCGGACATGCCGGAGTTCAAGGACAAGAACGGGCAGCCGCTTATGCTTCCCGAGAAACTGCGTGGACAGTGTGGCACGGATACGCTGCCCGGCAAATATGGCATCAAAATGGTGTATCGCACCACTCCCGAGCGCGTGACAATAGTCCAGGATGCGCTTGCCGATGCCAAGGACCACACGGTGAGCCCGTGGCTGTTCAAGTTGTTCGGTCTGACCATTGATCTCAACGAAATCAATTCGGTGACGGCCTTCACGCCCAACGACGGCTACGAACTGCGGCCGGAAGACATGCTGATGCGCACCTACACTATGGAGGCGCTGGGCCGGGGCAAATGGATTAAGAAATTATTCCAAAGCAAAGACCCGGTGAGGATGCGGTCGTTCTTCGAAATATATCCCGTAGAATACACTTACCTGTTCGTGGACGAAGCCCGCGAACTGAAAGAGAATCCACCCGTATACGACGCCTTCACCATTCCCGACACGGCAATGCCCCTCGACAGCGCCACGCTCGAGATGATAGAAAAAGCCGAAGGCAAGTTCTGAGCAAAGGCTATGTATCGCTAAAAAACGCGGGGCTGCGATTTTGGTCGCAGCCCCGCGGGTTGTTTATAGAATAGCTATTGTGTGCGTGTCGGGTCGCTTACTTGACGATGACCTTGCTTACGCTGCGGCCCTGACGGCGGATGACGAGCTGACCGGCCTCGGGACGGGCGATGCGCACGCCCTGGAGGTTGTAGTACTCTACGTGAGCGTCCTCGTCGGCCACCACGTCGGTGATGCCTGCGGGCACGTCGGGAGTGGAGGTGACGCCGTTGAACTCAACGCCGATTTCGATGCCATCCTTGCTAGTGGGATCTGCATCGTAGTTGAAGAGCCACATCACGGGGATGTTGAAGTGGGCGTTGCCCTCGGAGTCGGTGGTGCCGGTCACGTGCACGTCGGCGTGGATGGGCATACCTTCGAGGCTGAGGGTGAGGTTCTCCACCATGCCTTCGTACTCGTAGCCGTTGCCCTGGGTGTTGACGGTCTTGCTGACGTTGGGCACGATGATGTCGCCGATTTCAGCGCCCTCGCCCAGCGAGAAGTTGGGGAGCGCGAGGGTGCACTTGGAAGCGTCGTTGGGGTCGGCGATGATGTGCACGTTGGCTGCGATGGGGTCGGAAGGAGTGCCGAGGTCCACAACCACATTGCCTGCATAGACGATGCCGCCGAGTGCGGGAGCGGCGTCCTTGGTGAAGGTGAGCACGTACTCGTGAGCGGCCTTGCCGTCGGCGTCGAGGCCGCCGTCGTTGGTGTTGGTCACTTTGAGGGTGACGGTCTTGGCGGCTTCGTCGCGCACGGCCTCAACCTTGGTGCAGCCCGAGGTGCCGAGATATTCGTAGGTGAGGTCGGCTGCGGCGGGCATTGCTGCGTCGACGGTGTAGGCATACTTGTCGCTGCTGAAGCCTTCGACGGCGGTGCCGGCCACGCTCACGCCCTTGAGGCGCGAGTAGTAGAGGAACTTGACGTTGTCGACGCTGAGCGAATTGCCGTTGGTGATGTTCTCGCTGTCGAAGTAGTCGTTGGCGGAAAGCACTACATTAATTTTGGCGGGAGTAGAGGCGGTGAGGTAGTCAACGGGCAGCACATAGGAAGTCCAGTCGGCAGCAGCCGTCTCAATGTACTGAAGGCTCTTGGCGATGAGCTCTGCATCGTCGCTGTGAGTGACTGCACCACCCTGGGCGGTGGTCATGCCGAGGATGTTGCGCTCGCGGTCGGTCATGGTGACCTTCACTATCTGCGTGGGCATCATAGTGTTGTTGGCCGGCACGTCGGCCTGGCTCCATGTGCCCTTCCATGCATAGACGAGCGCCGTGGCCTTCTGCAGCTCGCCTCCGGCGGGAGCCTCAAGCTTGTAGTCGAAAGCCAGCGCGTCGGGACGATCCGTGAAGTCAAGACCGCCGAACACGCCGCCGTCCTTGTCGACGGGCGAGAACGTGTTTAAATCAAGGCCGTTGGTGGCCCAGCTTGTGCCCAAGGTGATGTAGGCGGGCACAATCTGCGTGTCCATGAAAGGGTTGGGGTTGTTGGTGAGCTTCACTGCGCTTTCAGAGCCGTTGCCCGGCACGCGGAAGCCAACTACAGTGCTGCCTAAGGCGGTGAAACCGCCGCCATCCTCTTCTTCAAGAGCGTGGACAACTCCGAGAACGTTGGATATGATCCATCCCTTGGGCTGGTTGACGCCGCCCTCTGGCTTCTGGTCCATTATTTCGAGCGCGGCGTCCATAGTAAATTCAGTTCCGGACACGGGGTTCCAGGGACGGGCCTGCTCCCACTCGCCCTCGAAGCCTGCATTGGGCAGCTGCCGGGCGCCGAGAGAGAGCACGGAGGCGGCCGCAACAGTGAAAATAGCGTAAACTTTTTTCATATTGATGTGAATTGATTGATTTCTACCTTAGCGCACAAGGGAGCCGTCAAGGCCGGCTTATGCGCCGCAAAGGTACAAAAAATTTCCTTTTAATTTAGACTATTTTAGCGATTCAGGTACAATTTTAACGTAAAATTTCACAATAGTCTGCTTGCTTTGCATATTTTTTGTAACTTTGTAGCTTAAAGACAACAATAGGAAAAAGACTCTATGAACTACATCAGAACCATAGTCGCCGTGGGCATAGCCCTTGCCGGGGCCTCCTGCATCAAGGACGAGCCGCTCAACACTGAGTGCGACATCCTGACGGCCGAGCTGCCCGGCATCGAGCTCGTCGACGTGACCGTCATCAGCAACAACGCCGTCACCTTCACCGTGCGCTACGACCAGCCCGGCCCCGAGTACGCCCCCGAGTTCACCATCACCGAGGGAGCCACCATCTCGCCCGCCAGCGGAACCGTGCGCGACTTTACCGACCCGCAGATCTACACCGTCACCTCGCAGGACGGAAAATGGCACAAGGACTACAGCGTGCGTGTGCGCCGACAGCCCGCACCGATTGTCACCGAAGAGTATGTCTACCTCAACTACAACTTCGAGCACGTGACCCTCGGCACCACGGCCGGACGCAGCTACGACGTCTTCTTCGAGCCCAACAGCGAGGGCGAGGAAGACTGGGCATGGGCCACGGCCAACTCGGCTTTCGCCCTCACGCTCCAGGGCAAGGTGCCGGAAGACTTCCCCACCTATCAGTCGCCCGACGGCGTCGACGGCGCCTGCGCGGTGCTCGTGACTCGCTCCACCGGCACCTTCGGCGCCAGCGTCAAGAAACCCATGGCCGCAGGCAACCTCTTCATGGGCACGTTCGACCCACAGAACGCCCTGCAGCGCCCGCTCGAAGCCACTCACTTCGGCCGTCTGTTCATGGAGAATCCCATCTCCTTCAGCGGCTTCTACAAGTTCAAGGCCGGCGAGACTTACTGCGAGCCCGACGCTGCCGGCAAGCTGCAGCCCGTGGCAGGCAAGAGCGACATGTTCAACCTCTACGCCGTCATGTACGAACCCACCGAGCAGATGCAATGGCTCGACGGCGCGAACGTGCTCTCCGAGTCGAACCCGAACATCATCTCCACGGCCCTCATCCCCGACCGCCACGAGAGCGACGAGTGGGTGGAATTCTCCGTGCCCTTCGTGTTCCGCCCGGGCAAGAGCATCGACCAGCAGAAACTTAAGGACGGCAAATACCGCCTGGCAGTGGTCATGAGCTCCAGCGAGAACGGCGACTACTTCTGTGGCGCCATAGGCAGCACGCTCCAGGTAGACCAACTCACACTTGTGTGCAAACGCGAAAAAACCGAAGAACAATGATTATGAACTGCAAAAGATACATCGGCCTGGCTCTCGGCCTGGCCTTCACCGTGGCCGCGGCTGCAGAGCCTGCGCAGAAAAAGAGTTTCTGGTCCGAATTGGAGTATGAGGTAAACGCCGGCACCAACATCGGCGGCGCAAGTCCCCTGCCCCTGCCTGCAGAGATACGCGGAATAGAGTCGTTCAGCCCCAACCTCAACCTGCAGCTTGGCGCCACCGTGACCAAATGGATCGACAAGGAGCGCAAATGGGGCGTGGCCCTGGGCCTGCGCTTCGAGACAAAAGGTATGGATACGCGTGCGCGCGTAAAGAACTACGGCATGGAGATATGGCAGGACGGCGAGATGCTCAACGGCCGCTGGACCGGCAAGGTCAAGACCAAATACGCTACACAGCAGCTGGTATTGCCCATCACGGGCGTATGGCAGGCCAACCGCCGCCTCAAGGTCAACTTCGGCCCCTATCTGGCCTACGCGTTCAAGAACGACTTCGACGGCTACGTCTATGAAGGCTATCTGCGCGTCACCGACCCCACTGGCGACAAGGTGAGCTTCAAGGGCGACAGCCGCGCCACCTACGACTTCAGCGAAGACCTGCGCAGATTCCAGTGGGGCCTGCAGGGCGGCGTCAGCTGGGCAGCCTACAAGCACCTCATGGTCAACGCCAACCTGGCATGGGGCTGCAACGACGTGTTCAAAAAGTCGTTCAAGACCATCTCCTTCGCCATGTATCCCATCTATCTCAACCTCGGCTTCGGCTACCGCTTCTGAGCGCAGCCTGCCTGATGCAACAAGCCCCGCCGTCGGCGGGGCTTGTTGTTTGTATATGTCCGGAAGCGGGGTCAGCCGCAGTGGAAGTAGCGGTTGACGAGCGTCTGCATCAGGGCGTCGTCGCGAAGAGCCTCGTGGGCGGTCTGGCGGTCGAACGAGCGGAGGCGCTTGAGCGTGCCGTCGATCATGCCGGGCGAGAACACGCCGCCGCGCTCGAACACATCGCGCACGGCCTCAAGGCAGTCGGCCGACTGGGCGCAGTCGACGGGCAGACATGCCAGCTGCTTGAGTTTGTCGGCATGCTCGGCGCTGTGGATGTTCACGTCGACGTAGGTGCGCTCGGCCACCTCGAGAGCGTCGGCCATCTCGAAACCGTAGCGTGCGGCTACTGCGAGAGCTGCGAGCAGCTCGTAGACATTGGCCGAGCCGTCGGCGCTGCGTATCTCGAAGGTCTGTTTCTGCGTGGCATCCACGGTTCCGGCATCGGAGCCGGGGTTGGCTGCGGCACACATGTCGGTGCCGGCGGTCCAGCCCAGAGGCACGCGCACGAGCACGGAACGGTTGCGGTCGCCCCAGCACACGTTGGTCGGAGCCTCCTGATGCGGCACCAGGCGGAAGTAGCTCGTGGGATTGGTGTTGCCAAAGGCCGTGATGGCGGGCGCCAGAGTCATCAGGCCGGCTATGGCGCGGCGCGCCGTGTCGCTGAGGCGGCGGTCGGCATCGAGCACCATGTTGCGGCCGTCGCGGGTGATGCGCATGTGCATATGCAGGCCCGAGCCGGCCTTGCCCGTGGTGATTTTCGGGGCGAAAGTCACGCGGTATCCCTCGCGGTAGCCAGGTTGCGTATCACCCATTTGGCGAGCATCAGCTGGTCGGCGGCCTCCTCGGCGTCCACCGGCAGGAACTCGATCTCGTTCTGCTCGTAGTTGAGGCCGTCGAGGGTGAAATTGCCCACCTCGCTGTGGCCGTACTTGATGCGTCCGCCGGTGCGGGCGATGTAGCTCATGCAGAGCGTGCGGAAATCGTTGTATTTGGCAAAGGGACCGCTCTCGTGGTAGCCGCGCTGGTCGGTGGCGGGGAAGCGCTGTCGGCCGGCGAGATAACGTAGTATTCCAGCTCGCCCATGGCCTCGAAATGCATGCCGGTGACACGGCCGAATTCCTCGCAGGCCTTGTGGAGCGTGTGCTCGGGCGAGCTCTCGAGCGGCTTGCCGTCCTTGTCGAAGAACGAGCACAGCATCGTCACCGTGGGCAGCTCGGCAAACGGGTCGACAAACGCCGTGCGGAAGCGCGGCAGCACATACAGGTCGGAACTGCCTGCGCTGATGAAGGGAAAGAGCGACGAACCGTCGACGCGCTCGCCAAGCGAGAGGATGGTCTCGAGATAATCGAGGTCGTTGATGACAAAGTTGAGTGTCTTGAGGCGTCCGTCGCCGGCGGGATACATGAAGTTCACCATCTCGATGCCGTTGTCGGTGATGAAGCGTATGATGTCGTCTTTCGTGAAGTCGCGCGCAGGCTTGCCCAACGCGGCCACAATCCGGTTCTTGCTCAGTTCGATATGTTTGTCCATGATATAAGTGTGAGTCAATTGATGCGCTAATTTACACAATAAAGCCGTGCGACCCAATCGATTTAAGTTTCTTTAACAGCAAAATGATATTAACAAAGTTAATAAAGGTTAATTCGCGAGTGTATCTCACACAAAGTTGTTATATTTGCAAACTAAAGCCTACAGCCGAAGCACACGACAACACGGGGCTGACCGGTTTTGACAGCGTGTAGAGGTGGTGAGTAAGCATGCAGAGCAATGATGGCTACGCTCTTTAATCAGGGACATCAACAATTTCAAATGGCGAAAACAACTACGCTCTCGCTGCCTAATCGAAGTACAGTAGATTAGCTTTATCTCCGCAACAGTTGCAGAGACGAGACATCGCCCGATTGTCCTTTTTCCGAGACTAATCGACCAGGCGGTGCAGGAAATCGGGAATAGGAAGCCGAGTGCTCCGCGAGGCTTCCGAAATTTAAGGAGATAAGGCGCCGGTTGGCGGTTCCATGCCTGCCGACACACGAAAACCAATTTGGAAATACGCACGTAGAAAGCACATTAGTTCCACGTTTGGACGAGGGTTCGAATCCCTCCACCTCCACTTGGCGGGTCGGACAGATTCCGGCCAACAAAAGTCTAAAGAAGACTAAACCGCAGAATATCAATCTATTCTGCGGTTTTTTCGTGCCTAAAAATGACGACTCAGGACCGTCATCGGACAGAAAAAAGACCACACAAGATAGCTGCGCTTGCCGATGAGATAATTTCTTTCTCAAAAGCGGCGGCACTGCTGAACACCTCAGTCGATAACGTAAAGGCCCAACTGCAACTTGTCTGACCAATGATCATTCAATATTTGGTGAGTTATAAGAACAAAGACAACTTTTAAGTTGTATATATAAGAAATAATGTGTACCTTTGCATAAAACATAAGACATGGAATTTGACCTGATTACAGATAATGGGAATCTCTGGGCGGTACGATATGATAATTGCCTGGATAATGTTCTTGACACCATTCTTGACCAATGGAATGATGTGGCATGGCTACGCAGTTTCTTTAAGCAAAACATAGGTGACTTGGCATCATATTTCAAAATAACAGATGTCAACCAAGCAATATATGACACCATTGAGGACAGTGAAAAATTGCAGTGTCTTATAATGGACATTTCTCCGGATGCCAATCTCGATGAGATTTTCAGACCTTTGGAGAATAATCGCACCTCTGAGATGCTGCTTGGAAAGGAGAAGGCACGTCTGCGTAATACACCCCGACATGCTTCGTGGCTGCGAATATACGCAATAAAGTTAGAATCAGGTATCTATATCATTACTGGCGGAGCAATCAAGTTGACGCGTACCATGCAGGAACGGGAACATACACTGGTGGAACTGGCCCGCATGGAGAAGGTTAGAAGATTTCTGATAGAAAACGAAATCTCTGATATGGATTCTTTCAATGATTATCTTCGTGAATTCAGTTAAAAAGGAGGTTGATATGAAAACAAGAGAAGAGACAATATCGAAGCTGAATGAGCATCGAAGCGAGACTCCCTCGAAGTGGCGGGAGAATGCTGAATGGCGTATGGCGAATAAATCGTGGCTGAGATATTCGCAAAGAATCGCGATGATGATGCTCGACAAGATGGAGGAACTCGGGCTGACGCAAAAGGCACTTGCGGAACGAATGGGTTGCTCCCAGCAATATATTTCACGCGTACTGAAAGGAACCGAGAATCTTTCAATCGAGACAATTTCAAAAATAGAGACAGCCCTTCAACTGGAGATCCTCGAACCGGTCTTTGTGCCCCGCTGAACATTTTAACAGTCTGCCTAAGAATGGTTAAAATGAACCCTCGGACTTTAATATCAGCGGAAAAAGTATTATCTTTGCAATACCTTTAGAATGCCTTTGGGTCACGCAGCGAACGGCTGCGTGAGGATATAGAAATTTAGGTTGCAAATTCGCTACACACGAATGTTAACCAACTGCAACTTACTAATATATGTGCATTTAACTGGCAAGGAACAAGTCCCTCCAGCTCCACTTGGCGGGTCGGACAGATTCCGGCCAACAAAAGTCTAAACAAGACTAAACCGCAGAATATCAATTAATTCTGCGGTTTTTTCGTGCCTAAAAATGACGACTCAGGGCCGTCATCGGACAGAAAAAAAGGGCCATATTCATTATCTTCGTAATCCATCAATCATTTTGCTTTTGGATTGTATCAATACGTTTTGAGAACCATTTGTAAATGAAGTAGAATCCGGCAAACATAAATACTCCAAGGACAAACTTAGATGATTTTGTCAACAGATAATGTTCACGCAGATACTGATTGCAGAGGGCAATTATTGCTCCATACAATCCGGCCATCAACAATAAAATGAGCATTGCTGAAATGGTTTTCTTAGCTGTTGGACTGAGTTTCATTTACTTTGCGACTTCCTCTTTGAAAGTGTTTGCGGGTTTTGTCGATGCCGGTTGTCTTTGCGATTTCACTCGCTATTTCTGTTTTTGTCATAATTCGTTGGATTAGCTGATATTAAGCCTGCAAAGTTACTAAAAATCGGGCAATTTTGATTAACTTTGTAGTCTGAAATCAAAGACTGCGACTATGTTTATAGCTATTCTGACATATAAGAAGCCTCTTGAAGAGGTTGATCGCTTTCTTCAGACGCATCGCGATTACCTTGCGGAGCATTATGCCGCGGGAGATTTCATTGCGTCCGGTCCTCAGAACCCTCGTATTGGAGGAGTGATAATGATGAAGGCTGATAACCGTGCCTCTGTTGATGCCATCATTTCACAAGATCCGTTTAATATTAACGGAATCGCTGATTATCAGATTGTGGAGTTCAACCCGACAATGTTTTGTGAACCGAGTCTTTCCGACATTCTAAGATAGGGAGAGTAATTGAAGAACTATGTGAAGCCGTTCTTTTATGGAAGAAAAGAGGACTATAATTATGTGGCTGGCAATCACTATTGTTGTGATGTTTTTGTTGCCTTTTGCTGTCGCCCGACTCGCCTCGGAGTGTTCGGGTATGGCATTGTGCATGATTCTATTTTTCATTGTCAATCCTATATACTCAGCGATACTCGGCTATCGCTGCGGAAAGGATGTCGGGCGAATGTGGAATCTCCCATTAGTATCTGCCATAGCGTTTCTTGCCGGAACATGGATATTCTTTGACATCCAAGAATTATGGTTTATAGCATACGCCGGTATATATCTGGCTATCGGGTATCTTGCCATGTTTATCAGCAAATATTTAAACAAGTCAGATTATAAAAACATTGTTTTCCCATTTTCAGACTCACCCGACACTGCAGTCTTTACATGCAGTCACATTGTGGAATCCGGAGACAGCATATTATATGTATCACACGATTTGGAGGACGGGGCCTGGCAATTCCTTTGTGGTAAAGGACATGATGAAGATGAAGCAAGGATTGTATCATTAAGATATGTTTTTGAGATGGATCCAACTATCAGCAAACTGAAGGATTTACCTTTGGGCTATTATGCAGAAAGGTTATCTAAAAATGACAAATGGGTAATAAAACATTAATATTCAAAATTATGAATTTCCGATCATTGATTGCTTTGCTTATTGCATTTTGCTTGATGTCTGCTCCGCTCTCCCATGCGGAGACCGGCAATCTGACAGGAGCTTGGAAAGGTCCGAAGGATTTGCTGATTAATGTGTGTGATGATGGTCAAAATCAGCAATACGTTTGCTCGTGCGGCATTTTCCGCACTTGGGGATGGGTGAATCTTTCAACGACATTTTCAAACGATTCGATTATAATAGTATCTAAGGAGGACGGCAACCCATTTGAGGGACGATTCAAGATTGAATCTGATGACCGCCTTGAAGGAATCCTGACCATGGGAAATCCCGGCGACGAATGGTACTACAACGATAGGTGTGAGCTCATAAAAGAGAAACCGGAGATGCCCGACAATCTCAACCATGCTCTCGAAGGAATAATTCTTCCGAGTGATTACGGTGTGCTCTCGCTTGATCGGGAAATGGCACGGGAAGTATTGTCGACTGTTACACCGGGTTCAATCGGATATGCCGAAAAGAGAGATGTTGAAAAGTTGCTAAACGCAAAAACATATCCCATATCGCCCAAAGAGATGATAGGATTCAAGCGAGTGCGTTCAATTCAGATTGATGCCCGCGACGGCATTTTCTCATATCCGTATTTCAATTGCCGATTCAAGGAGACTGACGGAAAATATTTTTTGAGAAAACAAGAGGGAGTCAGCGCAAATCAGGATTTCTGTATCAAAATAGTCCTGAATCGCTCATATTTCTTGGCGGATGGAGTGTGAACGATGACCCTCAGACCGCTTATGGCAGCGAAAATTCTGTTGCCGGCACTGTTTACAAAATCGGTACTAACAAAGCGATAATGATATTTCCAACAGAAGAGAACCGTGTGGAAATTTATGAATTAATAAAATAGTAACGGCCGATTATCCATAAAATAGAACAATGGGCTCATTGCCTTTACCCATCGCGATATGACTAAAAAACGACTGATATTTCCCGGACGGAGAGCCGATAGCCCTCAATATGTCTTGGGCACGAGGAATGGAACTATACGCACGTCGAATGTCACTGAAGAAAAGATTTATGACGCTGTTTATGACATAGAGGAGCACGAATCGGTTTATCTCGAAAAATGCGTGCCGGTAGTGCTGGTCCGTTACGCCGAGGCGTATTCTATTGACTATTACAAAGACGGCAGTATTGCAGTGTGTTTTAGAGTGAACGGTTACATGTTTCGTATGTGGAGATCAGGAGTTGGTCATGATGTGGCTACCGATATTTTTTGTGGTTTCTTCCGTTCAGCCACACTCCCCGACATGACAGGGTGGCAATGTCAAAAAATTTATCCCGAGCAAGAAAAAGAGGAAGATAAACTGACAGTCGACGACGAGGATTTCAGATATTTCAGCTGCCCGGACATTGTATGTGCTCTGGAAAATATCATTGAGGGCAAATCTCGGAGTATGCTCTATGTATTCACAAAAGAGAATGGCGGATACGTCGACATTCGCCGAAGAAACATTGAGGATACTTCCGGTGTCGGATTCAAGGTAGAGTATGTTATGTGGACGGAACAGGATCCGATAGGCTATCGAGGCGTGACTTCTGATGCCAAGCTCCTGCGGGAGTGGCTATGGCATTTGATTGACGACGACAGATTGCCCGACTCTTTGCCCGAATGGAAGCAATTTGATGTCAATGACCATTTTGAGAGATTGGTTTTCAGATTTTTAGACGAAGAAAACAAGATGAAAGGAAAATATAGCAAACAGGTAAAAAAGGCGGTTGAATTGATTTGGTCAAGTTTCGACCGTGAACAGATACGACAAGGTTACGCTCTGCTTATGCAGGCGGCACAGCAAGGTGATGCCGATGCCCTCGCATTCATAGCCCGCTGCTTTATGGGTGAGGAATATGTATGGGCGCAGGCCGGTTTCAAATCCGACGAAGCCAACGCATCAAAACTGATGCAGAAGAGTGCGTTGATGGGTAGTGCGACCGGGGTACTGTGTGCGGCACGAAGCGGAAACCTCACACCCTCGGTAGAGCGCGCTATGCCGTTTGCATCATTCAAAGAGGCATATGAAGAGATTCTCGCCCAGGCAGAGCGAGGCGATGCTTTCTGCTGCTACATGGTCGGTAATGTTTATTACTGGGGCGACTATCTGCGTGTCGAGCCTGACTTTGCCAAGAGATTTGAAGATGTAAATGCCTATAATGCATGGGCATATCCGATAGCAAGGGATTGGTATGAGCGGAGTTTCGACAAGGGGCTTTGTGCCGGATGGGGCAATTACTGCAATATCCGTAAGTCAGGACTATGCGACATATCGACAGACGTGTATGAGCAGTATTATCAGAAATTAGCTGATATTTCGCCTGTTATTTGCTGTAATTACGGCTATTATCTCCGCACTGCGAAAGGTGATTCATACAACGGACTTCTGCGTTACGTCGAGGCTGCCCGTAAAGGAGACCCTCAGGGAGCCTACAACGCCGGACACATTTATGAGGCCGGAGAAGAAGTTGATGAAAATATTGAACTTGCATATCAGCTATATGAAATGGCTGCGAAAGGAGGACTTGCGCAAGGACAGTTTGAGATGGGATATTACCATTTTGAAGGCTGCGGCGATGCCGAGCAGGATTACGCCGTGGCCTTCGACTGGTTTGAAAAAGGGTATGAGAATCCTAAATGCGCCGATGATACTCGGGCACAGTGTGCCGCCTATCTCGGCATCTGCTATCAGGACGGACTCGGAACCGTGCAGGATGACGATCTTGCATTCGAGTATCTCCGTGAAGCAGATGAAGGAAAGGAACACTTGTGGGATTCGATTTTGTGCAAGGTGTTCAATGGGCTTGGCGTGGCCTATGCTTTCGGGCGTGGCACCGACGATGACATAGAATTGGGATGCCGGTATCTTGAGGATGCCGCGCGGCTCGGCTCGGAAGAGGCAAAAGAATATATCGCCTACATAAACTCTTCGGACCTAATGAATGATGGAGAGTAAGGGTGTTCACCGGGTACTTCCGTAGACCTATTCCGGCAAAGTATAACCGACATAGCCTTTTTCGTCTTCTTATCCGATTGAACAGTTGCCAAATTGTTAAGCTTATTCCGCAGAAAATGCTTAACTTTATGTTTCATAAGAAATCAAACTCGATTAAAGATGAAGAATTATCATAAGTATGAGGAGTTTAATAACTAAAGTATTATTTTCATTTTTATTGCTGACTCTATCAGCCGACTTTATTGCAAATGCGCAGACAAGTTTTGTTTTAACAAAAGAAAAGGGGCATTATTATACAGAGGCGGCTATTAACGGTTCACCAATTATGCGAATTATGGTAGAGACAGGTGTGCCTGCTGTGATTGTTGACGAAGAAAATTTTCATAAATTGTGTTCTTCTATCCGGTTAGAAGAATTAGCTATTGCCAATGACGCATCTCTTGATTCTGATAGAAGAAGTTTAAGAATAAAGCAAATATTTAGAGGTGAAGTTGCGATTGGCGACTTGCTTTATAAGGGCCATATTTATGTAGTTGAGGCTCATAATCATATTGTTGTTCCATTTCACCGGCTGATTAACACACAGGATTCTACGGCTATTTTAATTCGGTTTAACTTTAAAACAAATTGTATTGATTTTGTAAAAAGCAAAATGGTCAATTTAACCGACATGCATTTCTTTCCAATTGTTCAATATGTACCAATGCCAATCTTTGAATCTACATTGGAACTTTCTGATGCCGATGGTCACAGTGCGGAATTCAAAGGGAAATTTGTTTTTGATTTGGGGAATGCATCCCACCTATTCATGTGCCGTAAATCAACACTGCCCACACTCAAACGAAACAAATTCAAACTCCACCCATCTATGAATGCCTCAGGAAATATAATTGGAACAGGCATATTTGCCGGGTTTTGCAAAATTGGAAGCCGTAAAAAGAATGGTATTTCTATTGGAATAACAAAGAAGTCTTGGGATTTTGAGAATGATATAATAGCTTATGTTGGACCTTCGTTTTTCAATAAGAGCATTGTGGTTATAGATCCTGAGCAAGGAAAGATATATTATAAATAGTTTTGGTGGAGCTCTTGTTATTTCATCATTTTTGAATCAATTTTTATAACTAAGTCCCATCAGTTTTTTGTTTATGGATCCTCGTTTTACAATCAGATTAACTTCATCGACTTTGCCAATCGGTACGCTTCAATGGAATTCTTTACTTGCAATCGTGCAAGGATTTCCTGCCGGTGGCGGCTTACGGTATGCTTGCTGATGTTCAACCGCTCCGCAATCTCTGCGCTTTTAAACCCCGCTGCAACAAGAGATAATATCTGACACTCGCGTTTGGCAACGTATCGGCATTGAAATATCGTGAAAAGGTGGTATTTTTGTGATATGGAAATAATAAAATGCAATGAGGCAGATTATGAAACGCTCGCCGGAATATGGGAGCGTTCCGTTATGGCTACGCACGGTTTTCTGAAAGAGGAGGATTTCAAAGAAATTAGAACGGCGCTGATTCCCGACTATTTCCCCTGTGTCGATCTATATGCCATTGCCGACGATGGCGAATATACCGGATTCATCGGTTTGAGTCCGGACTCAATAGAGATGCTCTTTATAGACAGCTACCGTCGAGGTCAGGGCTATGGATCTGCTCTCGTTGAATTTGCGAAACGGAGAGGAGCTACAAAGGTCGACGTAAACGAACAGAACCCTTCGGCTTTGAATTTCTACAAAGCAAAAGGATTCCGCGTAATATCAAGAGATGAAACTGACGATGCCGGTCGCCCGTATCCTATATTACATCTTTCCTTGTAAAATGGAATTGACCGCTCAAGGCGGGACTGGTCACAGATTGATTTTGCGGCCTCGATAGTAGGTGTTCCAGGCATCGCGGGCGTAGCCGTCGCGCCGGACTTTGAAACTGCCTGGGTCGGCGCCGTCGATTTTGCGGCCGTCGTAATAGACCGCCCAGGAGTCGCGGGCGTAGCCGGCCCGAAGGACTGTAAAGTTCATTGCAGAGGCTCCCTCGATTTTGCGTCCGTCGTAGTAGACGTTCCAAGCGTCGCGGGCGTAGCCGTGACCCAGCACTTTAAAAGTCATGCTTGAGGCGCCGTCGATCTTAGCGCCACGATAAAACACGCTCCACGAATCCTTGGCATAACCATCGCGCAGCACCGCAAAGCCCTGAGCCGAAGCGTCCTCCACCTCGTAGCCGTCGTAGAACACTTTAGTGCCTGCCACAAACCAGGATGGTTTTTCGTGCCGTCCCCTACTCTCGCGTTGTTCTTCTGCGCAACGCCGACTGCCCTCCTGCGGCCCGTGCGCTTCAAGCGACGGAACCGACAGCCAAAGGATAAAGCAAAATATCTGAATAGTCCTTTTCATAATATCTCCGAGGATTAGCCTCTTTATATTAGACTGACGAAAGAGGAAAAGATAAATTTGCATGCAATAAAAAACGAATTTAGAAATAACACAACTGGTTTATTACTATTTTTGTTCTCAAAAAAATTACGTCTATTGGTTTTACCATTATTCTTCAGCTAATCCACTGAATATGTTCATACTTTTGCTTCTTATAGTCAGCGTGGCGGCGGGTGTGGGTCTGCAGAGATTCAGGGCGCTGCGGCATGTCGAGCGGACCACTACGTGGACCGTGTGGCTGCTCATCTTCTTTTTCGGAATATCGCTGGGCTCCAACGACGAGATTGTCAACGATTTCGGCCGATTCGGTTTTACTGCCGTCGTGGTGGCAGTGGCCGGAATTGCCGGCAGCGTGCTCGCGGCATGGTTCTTCGGCCGCTATATTGATAAAAGCAAGAAGAAATGAAGGGCAGTCTGATAGTTCTCGCGGTGTTCGTTGCCGGCATAGCCATCGGCATCGCACGCATTGTGCCTGAGTCGTTTATACCGGCCGGCCTTACGGAGTGGCTGCTTTATGCACTGGTGGTGCAGATAGGCCTCAACCTCGGGCACGGTGGCAATCTGCGCAGAATCATGAAATCAATATCGGCGCGCTCGCTGATGCTGCCTCTGTGCACCGCCGTCGGCACATTGCTCTTCTCGGCCCTGGTCGGTTTGTGTCTGGGCGGATGGTCGCTCACCGACTATCTCGCCCTTGGCAGCGGCATGGGCTACTACTCGCTGTCGTCGGTCCTTATAATCGACATAAAGAGCCCCGACATAGGCCTCCAGGCCGCAACGCGGCTGGGCATGCTCGCCCTGCTGGTGAACATAACGCGAGAGATGACGGCGCTGATCGCCGGACCGTGGCTGGCCCGACGCTTCGGCCGATACGCTCCGGTGGCCGCCTCGGGCGTGACATCGATGGACGTAACCCTGCCTATGATTGTGCGCTGCACGGGCCAGGATATGTTTCCCGTGGCCCTGATGCACGGCATGGTGCTCGAGGTCAGCGTGCCGCTGCTCGTGAGCCTTTTTGCAGGGATGTAGTCAGGACGGATTTTCCTCTTCCTTGATGATGAGCAGACGGTCGCCCGGATGCAGTTTTCGGCTACCGTTGGGCACTATGTAGCGCGAACCGCGGCGTATCATCATGACCAGCGAACCTGCAGGCAGATGCATGTCGCGCAGCGTATTGCCACCGGCCAGATGCTGCTCCGTGAGCGTAAGAGTCTGAAGCGTGGTGGGCAGTTCGTCTGCCAGTTCCACGCCGAAGTCCTCATCGTCCTCGTCGTCGCGCACCAGGCGCAGACGCCTGGCGGAGGCTATCACGGTTGTGCCCTGCACCACAAGCGAGAGCAGCGTGACGAAGAAGACGATGTTGAAGATGCGGTCGGCACCCTCCACGCCTGCCACCACGGGATAGGTGGCGAAGATGATGGGCACGGCGCCTCGCAACCCCACCCACGAGACAAACAGCTTGGGCCGCAGACCAATCTTGCGGAACGGAGCAAGCGAGAGGAACACACTGAGCGGACGGCCCAGCACTATCATGAAGACACCTATCAGCAGCGACACAGCCGCTACGGACAACATCTCGCGCGGATTTACAAGCAGACCGAGCATAAGGAACACCACAATCTGCGCAAGCCACGTCAGGCCGTCGATGAACTTGACTATGCCGCGGCGTCCGGGCAGCACTGCGTTGCCAACAACGATGCCGCACACGTAGACCGCCAGATAGCCGTTGCCGGCAAGTGCCGTCGTCAAGGCGAAGGTTAGGAACACACAGCCCACCAACAGAATAGACAGCATCGACGTGGCCTGCCCCGCGTCCTCACGGGCGCCGCCTTTGCTGCCGAGGCGTTCGTAGAGGGCTATGCACCACAGCGCAAGCCGGCCCATGCCGTAGCCGCCCATGGCACCTATGCCGAACTGCATCACGAGCTCCACCGCCACCGACGAGGCCGACAGGCGGCTGCCCATGGTGATGGTCTCGATGAGTATGATGGTGAGCATGTAGGCCATAGGGTCGTTGGAGCCGCTCTCCAGCTCGAGCATGGGACGCAGATTGTTGCGCAGGCCCACCTTCTGGCTGCCGATGATGCCGAACACCGACGCCGAGTCGGTCGACGACATCGTGGCGGCGAGCAGCAGCGACGGGAGGAAGGCGAAATGGATGTTGGTCCAGCTCATGCCCGACAGCCACCAGATGAACAGGCCGGTGATCAGTGCCGTCAGCAGCACCCCCACCGTCGACAGCACCATGCCCGGGCCAGCACCGGACGGATGGCCGAGACCTTGGTGCCCATGCCGCCCGAGAAGAGGATGATACACAAGCGCCACCATGCCGATGAACTGGGCGGTGTGCATGTCGCTGAACTGTATGCCGAGGCCGTCGGTGCCGAACAGCATCCCGACGATCAGGAAGATGAGCAGCAGCGGCAGGCCGAAGCGATAGCTGGACTTGCCTATGAGGACTCCGGCTATGAGCAGTGTCGAGCCGATCAGTAGGATGTTTTCGGATGTGATGTAGTCCATGGGCATTGTCCGGGGTTCAGTCTTCCCGCGCAGGCTCGTCGGTCACGGCCAGGCGTATCACCTCCATGACCGTGTCGACGTAGTGGAACGTAAGGCCCGCACGGTATTTCTCGGCGATGTCCTCGATGTCGCGGCGGTTGTCGGCGCAGAGTATTATGTCGGTGATGCCGGCGCGCTTGGCCGCTAAGATCTTCTCTTTGATGCCGCCCACGGGCAGCACTTTGCCGCGGAGTGTGATCTCTCCGGTCATGGCCACACGGGCGCGCACGCGGCGCTGGGTGAAGCTCGACACTATGGAGGTGGCTATGGTGATGCCCGCCGACGGGCCGTCCTTGGGGATGGCCCCCTCGGGGAAGTGAAGGTGCAGGTCGTATTTGCCGAAGAGGGCCGGGTCGATGCCTAATTCGTCAGCGTTGGCCTTGACCCACTGCATGGCTATGGTGGCCGACTCCTTCATCACATCGCCGAGATTGCCCGTCAGCGACAGCTTCTCGCCCTTGCCGGCCGACAGCGACGACTCGGCGAGCAGGATCTCGCCTCCGACGCTCGTCCATGCCAGACCCGTGACCACGCCGGCAAAGTCGTTGCCTTCGTAGCGCTCGGGGCGATGCACCGGCAGGCCGAGTATGTCGTGCAGATGGTCGGGTTCGACTACGGCCGGGAACTCCTTGCCGCCCATCTGCGCGAGCACGGCCTTGCGCACCACCTTCTCGAGCTGCTTCTGCAGCTGGCGCACGCCGCTCTCGGCCGTGTAGTTCTCAATGATTGCGCGCATGCCCGCGGGGCTTATCCTCACCTCGTCCGGGGCCAGGCCGGCCTGGTCGAGTATGCGCTTCATGAGATGGCGCTCGGCTATCTGCTCCTTTTCCTCGGGCAGGTAGCCGCTGAGCTCGATTATTTCCATGCGGTCGAGCAGCGGCGCGGACATGGTCGAGAGCGTGTTGGCCGTGGCTATGAACAGCACGTTGGACAGGTCGAAGTCGACATCGACATAGTTGTCGTGAAAGTGGAGTTCTGCTCGGGGTCGAGCACCTCGAGCAGGGCCGACGAGGGGTCGCCCTTGTAGTCGTTGCCGGTCTTGTCTATCTCGTCGAGCAGCAGCACGGGGTTGACGCTGCCGGCACGGCGTATGGCGTCGATGATGCGTCCGGGCATGGCACCGATGTAGGTGCGGCGGTGGCCGCGTATCTCGGCCTCGTCGTGCAGGCCACCGAGCGACACGCGCTGATAGTCCTTGCCCAAGGCTTCGGCCACACTCTTGCCCAGGCTGGTCTTGCCCACACCGGGAGGGCCCACCAGGCAGATGATGGGCTGGCGGCCGCCGGGATTGCGCATGACCATGGCCAGCTGCTCGAGGATGCGCTCTTTCACCTTCTCAAGGCCGTAATGCTCTTTTTCGAGAATATCGGTGGCGGCGGCAAATGCCTTACGTCCGTCGGCGGGCAGCGGGCGGCTCACCGTCCAGGGCAGCGACACGAGCGTGTCGAGGTAGGCATACTGTATGGCATAGTCGGGGCTCGACGGATTGTAGCGGCGCAGTTTCTCCACTTCTTTCTGCACGGTGGCCATTACGTTCTCCGGCACGGCAGCTTCCTTGGCCTTGGCCAGCAGGGTGTCGCCGTCGTCTGCAATGTCGCCGTAGAGTTCCTGGCGGATACTTTCCATCTGTGCCTGCAGGAAGCCCTGGCGCTGGCTGTCGCTGAGCTGCGACTTGGTGCGCTCGCCTATCTCCTTCAGCAGGGCCACCTTCTCCAGGTGGCTGTTGACGGCCTTCAGCGCCAGTTCCGCCCGGCGGCTGAGGTCGCCGCAGGCTATCATGGCAGCCTTCTCAGCCGTGGTGAAAGGCAGGTTGGTGCAGAGGAAGTTGAGCAGCATGGGAGGATTGTTCTCCAGCTCGTGCATATTCTGCACGAAGGGCTCGGAGGGGTCGAGCGTGGCCTCGGCAAAGCGGCGCGAGGCAGCTATGAGCATGGCCGTGACGGCACTGAAAAGCTCGGTGTTGCCCACGGTCTCGACCACCGTCTCCACGCGTACGTGCAGGGGCGCTTCAGCCACGGGCACATCGGCCCGGCGGCAGCGTCCGAGTATGCGCACACGGTCGGTGGTTCGCACCAGAGCCGTGTGGTTGCCGTCGGGCAGGTCGATGACGCGCATCACCTGGCCCAGCACGCCGTAGCGGTAGAGGCGCGTCACCCCGGGGTTCTCGTCCTCGGGGTTGCGCTGGCACACGATGACCAGGGCCTTGTTGTCCTTGGCCGCGCGGCGTGCTGTCAGCAGCGAGCTCTCGCGGCCCAGCGACAGGGGCACCGTGCTCATGGGGAAAATCACAGAGTCGCGCGTCGGGAGCACAGGCATGGCTTCGAGGTCGATAGCGGCGTCCATACTCCACTCGCCCTCCGCGATGTTCTGCACGTTAATGATTATGTTGCTGTTGTGTTCGTCGTTCAGGTCCATTACGTATAATTCAGTCTTTGCAGGTAATAATGCAAACTGGATGCCAAAATTACGAAATTTAGCCGACATTTGGAAACGGAGCGTCAAAAAGAGCCGATTTTGAACGAATAACGCAAAATATGTTGCGTAACATAGTTTTTTTCTTGCTGTTTTTACAATTTTATTAATAAATTGCGGACGAAAATTTACAACATCTGGCTTCAGATACCAAATTCTAAACTATGAAGATCTATAAGACCAACGAAATCAAAAACATAGCCCTGCTTGGCAGCAAAGGCTCGGGAAAAACCACACTCGCCGAAGCGATGCTCTACGAGTGTGGAGTGATAAAACGCCGCGGCACCATCGAGGCCGGCAACACCGTGTGCGACTACTTCCCCGTCGAGAAGGAATACGGCTACCGGTGTTCTCCACCGTGTTCTATGCCGAATTCCTCGGCAAGAAACTCAACGTGATAGACTGCCCCGGAGCCGACGACTTCGTGGGCAACGCCATCACCGCCCTCAATGTCACCGACACCGGCGTCATCCTCATCAACGGCCAGTATGGCGTGGAGGTGGGCACGCAGAACATCTTCCGCACCGCCGCAGAGCCTCAACAAGCCCGTCATCTTCGCCATCAACCAGCTCGACGGCGAGAAGGCCGACTACGACAACGTCATGGAGCAGATGCGCGAAATCTTCGGCACGAAGGTCGTGCCCATCCAGTATCCGCTGCAGTGCGGTCCCGGCTTCAACGCCATGATCGACGTGCTGCTGATGAAGAAATACTCGTGGGGCCCCGACGGCGGCGTGCCCACCATCGAGGAGATTCCCGCCGAGGAGATGGACCGCGCCAACGAGCTGCACAAGGCTCTCGTAGAGGCCGCCGCCGAAAACGACGAGACCCTCATGGAGAAATTCTTCGAGGAGGAACACCTCACCGAAGACGAGATGCGCATGGGCATCCGCAAGGGCCTCATCGACCGCCGCATCTTCCCCGTGTTCTGCGTCAGCGCCGCCAAGGACATGGGCGTGCGCCGCATGATGGAGTTCCTCGGCAACGTCGTGCCCTTCGTCGAAGACATGCCCGCACCCGTCGACACCGCCGGCGACGCAGTGGCAACCCAAGGCCGACGGCCCTCTCAGCGTCTTTATGTTCAAGACCACGGTCGAGCCCCACATCGGCGAAGTCAGCTACTTCAAGGTGATGAGCGGCACCCTGCGCGCCGGCGCCGACCTCGACAACGTGACCCGCGGCAGCAAGGAGCGTCTCGCCCAGATATTCTGCGTGTGCGGCCAGATCAAGACTCCCGTCGACGCCCTCGAGGCCGGCGACATCGGCGCTGCCGTGAAGCTCAAGGATGTGCGCACCGGCAACACCCTCGACGAGAAGGGCTGCGACATCGAGTTCGACTTCATCAAATATCCCGCGCCCAAATATCAGCGCGCCATCCGCCCCGTCACCGAGAGCGACGCCGAGAAGCTCAACGGCATCCTCACCCGCATGCACGAGGAAGACCCCACATGGGTCATCGAGCAGTCGAAGGAGCTCAAGCAGACCATACTCAGCGGCCAGGGCGAATTCCACCTGCGCACACTCAAATGGCGCGTCGAGAACAACGACAAGCTCCCCATCGTCTTCGAGGAACCCAAGATACCCTATCGCGAGACCATCACCAAGGCCGCACGCGCCGACTACCGCCACAAGAAGCAGAGCGGCGGCGCAGGCCAGTTTGGCGAGGTGCACCTCATCATCGAGCCCTACACCGAAGGCATGCCCGAGCCCGACACCTACAAGTTCGGCAACCAGGAGTTCAAGATGAACGTGCGCGACACCCAGGAGATACCTCTCGCATGGGGCGGCAAGCTCGTGGTGTACAACTGCATCGTGGGCGGCGCCATCGACGCCCGCTTCATCCCCGCCATCGTCAAGGGCCTCATGGACCGCATGGAGCAGGGTCCCCTCACCGGCAGCTATGCCCGCGACGTGCGCGTCATGCATCTACGACGGCAAGATGCACCCCGTAGACTCCAACGAAATCTCCTTCCGTCTGGCAGGCCGCAACGCCTTCTGCGAGGCATTCCGCAACGCCAATCCGAAGGTGCTCGAGCCCGTCTACGACGTCGAGGTGATGGTGCCCGGCGACGTCATGGGCGACGTGATGAGCGACCTTCAGGGACGCCGCGCCATCATCATGGGCATGCGCAGCGAGAACGGCTTCGAGAAGATCGACGCCAAGGTGCCCCTCAAGGAGATGGCCAGCTACTCCACAGCCCTCAGCTCCATCACCGGCGGACGCTCCAGCTTCACCATGAAGTTTGCCAGCTACGAGCTCGTGCCCGGCGACGTGCAGGAGAAGCTCCTCAAGGAATACGCCGAAAAGAACGCCGAGGACTGATAGTCCCCGCCTACATCTGAAACCGGGAGGCTGCGTCGTAATTCACAACGGCGCAGCCTCTTCGCTTTTGAGATCTAAGGCGTAAAATTCAGACGCGCGAGTAGGCGCCTATTCCACGCTATCATATTCTATATAGATGGGGGCTCCAAAAGGTAGTGCTTCCCAGTCGGATTGACTTGCATATCTATATCTGGTCCTACCCGTCATTGGCTTGCTTTTCATAATGAAATATTCACTTGAAAAGTTTTCAAGGAACTCAAGCTCGACATAGTAACTGCCCTTGCTCAATACTATTTCTTCGGGGAATTCATAAGTAAACAATCCATTGTCGAGTTGAGATTTATCGTAGTCAAAATATATCGGATTGAAGTTTTGCAATATATATTCATCATCTTCCTTGCGATATATGTTGACCCTGAATTTCATTTTTGAGAGTGGGCGATTCTCGGTCAGGATTGTAAATCCCAACTCTTGCAGCCATCCCCGCTCCTTTACATTTAATGGAGTCGCAAGACCCTGGCCTGCTGCTCTATACCCTTCTACTTCAATATACACAAAACCGCCTGCTCCCTTGCGACCGGCCGTTTTATGCTTGATTCTTTGCGGTTTCACAACAACTTCATTAAGCATCACTACATCGTCAGCGAGGAAAATAGTGTCGGGTATATTTCTAATATCCTTGACAGCAAATGTTTTCGGGACATAGCCTATGGAGGAAATTCTTATTGAATCATTAATAAAATCAACCGGAATATTTAAAGAGAAGTTGCCCAATGTATCGGAGACTGTGCCAAGATTACGATTGATTACACCTATACCGGCGTATATCACCGGCTCGCCTGTAGACTCCGACAAGATAGTACGAGAATGGCTTATAATTGTGCCTGCAACTGTTAAGCCAAGACATGCAATGGTGCGAAATAGTAATTTCATAAAATAAAAGATAGTGAAGCCTGCAGGCTTATGTAAGCGTCTTATTTCTTCTCGAACAGCGCGTTGACCCGCGCGGGATTGGCGCCGAGCTCTATGGCGCGGGCGGCATCGCGGCGGGCGTCGTCAAAGCGGTAGCGCTTGCAGTTGAGCCAGGCGCGGTAGTAGTACAGCTCGGGGTCGTGGCTGTAGAGTTTGAGTCCGCCTTCTATGGCCTCGGCCGCGCGGCTGTACTCGTCGAGCGCAAGCAGACATCCCGCAAGGCCGGCGAAATACTCGGGTGCAGGGTCTTCGCGCGTCAGCGTCTCAAAGTAGGGTATGGCCTCGCGGTCGCGCCCGCTGAGCGAGTACAGAGCGCTCATGGCCACGGCCGTGTCGAGCGCCCTCGGCTGCAGCTTCTTGAGCTTCAGCAGGTCGGCCTCGGCAGCGTCGAGGCGCCCGCCGTAGAGGTTCATCGTGCCCCGGTAGTAGAGCGCGCGGGCGTTGAGCGAGTCGCGCTGCAGCACATCGTCGAAGTCGTCGTAGGCCTCGCGCGTGTGGCCCATGTCGAGGTGCAGGCGTCCGCGGTTGAGGCGCACCGTCACCATGGCCGGAGCCCTGCGCAGGGCCTCGTCGAAGGTTGCCAGCGCCAGCGAGTCCTTGCCCTCGTGCCAGTAGATGACGCCTACGTTCTGCAGCAGCAGCGTGTTGCCGGGATTGCCGGGGTCCACGGCCATGGCTTCCATCAGGCGTGCCACGGCATCGTCGGTGCGGTCGTCCTTCAGGGCCTCTTCGGCCTGGCCAATGAGCAGATAGTAGGGTCTTGCCTCCAGTGTGTCGGCCGGTTCGGCGGCGCTTATAGCGAAAGCCGCCAGCATGGCGGCGAGAGTAACTGCGAATTTCATCATGGCCGCAAAGGTAGCAAACTATGCTTAAAAATTTGGCCGCTTTCACATTTTTTTATTAGATTTGCAGTTATGAAAGTGAACTGGAAACCCGGAACCATGCTCTACCCGCTGCCTGCGGCCATCGTCACGTGCGGCACCATGGAGGAGTCCAACATGCTGACGGCGGCGTGGACAGGCACCGTGTGCACCAATCCGCCGATGCTCTACGTGAGCATCCGTCCCGAGCGCTACAGCTACGGCTTCATACGCCGCACCATGGAGATGACCGTCAACCTGACCACGGCGTCGATGGCACGCGCCACCGACCTGGCCGGTGTGCGCAGCGGACGCGACGGCGACAAGTGGGCCCTCACCGGCCTGACGCCCGCGCCCGGCACGGCCAACGCCTGCCCGGTGGTGGCCGAGTCGCCCGTCAGCATAGAGTGCCGCGTCAAGGAGATCATCAGCCTCGGCAGCCACGACATGCTGCTGGCCGACGTGGTCAACGTCATTGCCGACGACTGCTGGCTCGACCCCGCCACCGGCGCCTTCGACCTTGCTGCCTCGGGCATCATGGCCTACTGCCACGGCGGCTACTACGCCCTCGGCGAGAAGCTCGGCAAATTCGGTTTCTCGGTGGAGCGCAAGCAGAAAAAACAGACTTCAAAACCATAACACCCCCTCCTCATACCGACATGTACAAGGACAAAAAGATTTTCGACATAATAGCCCGCGAGGATGCCCGCCAGCACATGGGCATGGAGCTCATCGCCTCCGAGAATTTCGTGAGCCCCCAGGTGCTTGCCGCCATGGGCTCGTGCCTCACCAACAAGTATGCCGAGGGCTATCCCGGCAAGCGCTACTACGGCGGCTGCCAGGTGGTGGACGAAGCCGAGCACCTCGCCATCGACCGCCTAAAGAAGCTTTTCGGAGCGCAGTGGGCCAACGTGCAGCCCCACAGCGGCGCACAGGCCAACATGGCCGTGTTCATGGCCTGCCTGAAGCCGGGCGACACCTTCATGGGCCTCAACCTCTCGCAGGGCGGCCACCTCTCCCATGGCAGCCCCGTCAACTTCTCCGGCCTGGTGTTCAACGCCGTCGACTACAACGTCGACCCTGAAACCGGCCTCGTGGACTACGACAAGATGGAAGAGACGGCCCTGCGCGTGCGTCCCAAGCTCATCGTGGGCGGCGCCAGCGCCTACAGCCGCGAGTGGGACTACGCCCGCATGCGCCGCATTGCCGACGCCGTAGGGGCCATCTTCATGGTCGACATGGCCCACCCCGCCGGCCTCATCGCCGCCGGCCTGCTCGACAACCCGGTGAAGCACGCCCACATCGTCACCTCCACCACCCACAAGACCCTGCGCGGCCCGCGCGGCGGCGTCATCCTGATGGGCAAGGACTTTGAGAATCCCTGGGGCAAGACCACTCCCAAGGGCGTGGTGCGCATGATGTCGGCGCTGCTCGACTCCGCCGTGTTCCCCGGCGTGCAGGGCGGCCCGCTCGAGAATGTCATCGCCGCCAAGGCCGTGGCTTTCGGCGAAGCGTTGGCCCCCTCGTTCAAGACCTATCAGAAACACGTGCTGCAGAACGCCCGAGCCCTGGCCAAAGAACTCACCGAGAAGGGCTATAAGGTGGTGAGCGGCGGCACCGACAACCACTCCGTGCTGCTAGACCTCCGCGCCAACTTCCCCGAGCTCACCGGCAAGGTGGCCGAAAAGGCCCTCGTTGAGGCCGACATCACCGCCAACAAGAACATGGTGCCCTTCGACACGCGCTCGCCCTTCCAGACCTCCGGCATCCGCCTCGGCACACCCGCCATCACCACCCGCGGCGCCGACGTGATAATGATGACCGTGGTGGCCGACCTTATCGACGAGGTGCTGAGCAATGTCGACAATCCCGAGGCCATCGCCGCCGTGCGCGAGCAGGTGAACGCGCTGATGGCCCCCATGCCCATCTTCGCCGAATGAGCCGCCGGAGCGTCCACATAATAGTGGTGGCCGCAGGCAGCGGGTCGCGCTTCGGCTCGGCCCTGCCCAAGCAGTTCTGCCTGCTGGCCGGAAAGCCCGTGCTGATGCACGCCATCGAGCGCCTGCGCGCGGCCCTGCCCGAGGCGGGCATGACCGTGGTGCTGAGCCCTGCCATGCGACCGCTGTGGAGCGAGTTGTGCGAGCGCCACGGCTTCGCATCGCCTGCCGTGGCCGACGGCGGAGCCACACGCTCCGACTCGGTGCGCAACGCCGTGCTCGCGCTCCCTGCCGTGCCCGATGTCATCATGGTGCACGACGGCGCCAGGCCGCTCGTGAGCCGCGACTGTATCCTGGCCGCAGCCGATGCTGTGGTGGCGGGAGTCGACGGAGCCATTCCGGCAGTGGCCGTCACCGACTCGCTGCGCCGCATGCTTCCCGACGGCGGCGGCTCCGAGGCCGTGGACCGCGCTGACTACCGCGCCGTGCAGACCCCGCAGGCCTTCTGCGGACCCGCCCTGGCCGACGCCTACCGCAGCTGCGCGGGCAGCTTCAGCGACGACGCCTCCATCATGCAGCACTGCGGCCACACGCGCATAGTCCTGACCGAAGGCAATCCCGACAACATCAAAATCACCAACCCCACCGACCTCGCCATAGCCGAACTCATCCTCAGCCATCAAGCATGAACTCGCTGCGCGCGCTCGACATAAAATATGTAAAAGGCATAGGCCCGGCACGCGCCGAACTGCTCGAAAAACAGCTCGGCATACGCACGGCCTACGACCTGGTGCGGCACTACCCCACCCACTACATCGACCGCTCCAAGTTCTACCGCATCATCGACTTCGAGGGCGACATGCCCGCCGTGCAGGTGCGCGGGCGCTTCGTCAGCTTCAACACCCTGGGCGAAGGCGCCAAGAGGCGTCTGATAGGACTGTTCACCGACGGCACCAAGGCCGTCGACGTGGTGTGGTTCAAGGGCATAAGCCACATCAGCAAGATGCTGCTGCCCGAGACGGAGTATGTGCTCTTCGGCAAGCCTACCGTCTTCAACGGCCGCTGGAACTTCACCCACCCCGAAGTGGAGATTCCCGGCACGGCACAGGCCGAGACACGCACGCGCGGCGTCTACCCCCTGACGGAGACGCTGCGCAACCGCAACATAGGCGCCCGCCAGTTCCAGACCTGGATTCAGAACCTGCTGGAGTCCAGGCCGCCCCTGCGCGAGACGCTGCCGCGCTCGGTAGTGCCGTCGCTCGGGCTGATGTCGGCCGACGAAGCCATACGCACCATCCACAATCCCGCCGACAACGCCTCGCTGCAGCGCGCACGGCTCAGGCTCAAGTTCGAGGAGCTGTTCTACATCCAGGTCGACATGCTGCGGCGCAACCGCAAGCGCAAGAACGTCAGCCGCGGCCATCCCATGCCCCATGTGGGCCCTGCCTTCAACGATTTCTACTCCCGCTGTCTGCCCTTCGAACTGACGGGAGCGCAGAAGCGCGTGGTCAAGGAGATACGCGCCGACATGCTGAGCGGCCGCCAGATGAACCGCCTGGTGCAGGGCGACGTGGGCAGCGGCAAGACCCTCGTGGCGCTGCTGGCCATGCTCATAGCCCTCGACAACGGCACGCAGGCCTGCCTGATGGCGCCCACCGAGATTCTGGCCACGCAGCACTTCGAGACCATTTCGGCCATGCTCGCCCCGATAGGCGTAAGCGTGGGCCTGCTGAAAGGCTCCACGCCCGCCCGCGAGCGCCGAAGCATCCACGAAGCCCTGCTCGACGGCTCGCTGCGCATCCTCGTGGGCACCCACGCCCTGATAGAGGACACGGTGGAATTCCGCAACCTCGGCATGGCCGTGATCGACGAGCAGCACCGATTCGGCGTGGCCCAGCGCGCCCGCCTGTGGGCAAAAACCGATATCGGTCCCCACGTGCTGGTGATGACGGCCACCCCCATCCCGCGCACCCTGGCCATGACCGTCTACGGCGACCTCGACGTCAGCGTCATCGACGAGCTGCCGCCCGGCCGCAAACCCATAGCCACGCTGCTGCGCTTCGAGCCGCAGCGCCTCCTGGTGTATCAGGCCACCTACGCCCAGCTGCGCGCGGGGCGCCAGGTCTACATAGTGTACCCGCTCATCGAGGAGAACGAGAAGCTCGACCTCCGAAGCGCTCGAGGAGGGGTACGAGCATAATCCGCGACACCTTCCGCGACTTCAGGGTGGCCTACGTGCACGGGCGCATGAAGCCCGAGGAGAAAGACCACCAGATGATCCTCTTCGCCTCGATCAGGCCGACATCCTCGTCAGCACCACGGTGATAGAGGTGGGCGTCAACGTGCCCAACGCCACGACCATGGTGATAGAGAACGCCGAGCGCTTCGGCCTGTCGCAGCTGCACCAGCTGCGCGGACGCGTGGGCCGAGGCGCCGACCAGAGCTACTGCATGCTCATGACCAAGCGCAAGATAGCCAGCGACACCCGCAAGCGCCTCGAGCTGATGACGCAGACCACCGACGGCTTTGTCATAGCCGAGGCCGACATGCAGATGCGCGGTCCCGGCGACATCGAGGGCACGCAGCAGAGCGGCACTCCCTTCGACCTGAAGCTGACCAACCTTGCCACCGACGGAGCCATCGTGCAGATGGCGCGCAACGCCGCCGAGGTGCTGCTCGACAGCGACCCCGAACTCACGCAGGCCGACAACGCGGCCTTCCGCCGCGAACTCGAGGCCACCGTCAGGCGCAGCGCCGACTGGAGCAAGATTTCCTGAGCCGCCGGGCCGCTTTCCTTGCCGCGTGCGAGAACCTTAAGGGTCTTGCACGTGTTGTTTATGAAAACAACTCTCTTATTCATCAGATTATGGCAAGGAAGTTCATCCCCACCATGTGCAGCACCGCAGGGGCGGCCATGCTGCTTTGTTTCTTTTCCACAGGATGCCGCAACCACGACAAGCCGACGGAGGCCCCGCCGGTCAAGGTCGACGTGCAGGTGGCAGGCAGCGCTACGGCAGCGGCAGGCGGCAGCGCCTACTCGGGCACCGTTGAGGCGGCCGACGCCTCGACGGTGAGCTTTTCGGTGCCCGGCACCATCACGCGCATGGCCGTGGGCGTGGGCGACCGCGTGGCCAAAGGGCAGGTGCTCGCCACGGTGCGCAGCGAGAGTCTGCGCAACGCCAGCGAGATTGCCCTGGCCGAACTGGCCGAAGCCCGCGACGCCTACAACCGCCTGAAGAAGCTACACGACGCCAACGCCCTGCCCGACATCAAGTGGGTGGAGGCGCAGCAGACCCTCAAGCAGGCCGAGAACGCGGCGGCCATAGCCGAACGAGGAGTGCAGGACGCCACGCTGCGCTCGCCGCTCGCCGGCTATGTGGCCGAAAAGCTGGCCGACGAAGGCCAGACCGTCATAGCCTCGCAGCCTGTGCTCAGGGTGGTGAGCCTCAACGACATGCGCGTGGTCATCGCCGTGCCCGAAAACGGCATCGACGCCATGCGCGAAGGCATGAAGGCGCGCGTGGTGTTCGACGGGCTGGACAGCCTGGGCGTGGACGCACGGCTGGTGCAGAAGGCCGTGGTGGCCGACCCGCTTACGCGCTCCTACGCCGTGAAGTTCGCCGTGGCCAATCCCTCGGGCCGCATCCTGCCGGGCATGATAGGCAACGTGACGATTGAAAACACCGATGTCAACGTGTCGCCGGCCGACGGCACATCTGTTGTGCTCCCCTCGCAGACCGTGCTGCTCGACGCCGACAACCGCAGCTTCGTATGGATAGTCGACAAGGACGGACGCGCCGAGCGCCGCTTCGTGCAGGCCGACGAGCTCGAGGGCACGGGCGTGAGAGTGACGTCCGGCCTTGCCGCAGGCGACAGCGTCATCGTGGCCGGCATGCAGAAAGTGGGCACAGGCACCTTAGTGACAACCGAATAACACCTCCACAGCCATGGCAAGCGACAACAACAAACCCACGCCCGCACAGCAGTCGGCTCCCAATCCGCTCGTGGTGGCCGGTCTGAAATACCGCAGGGAGGTGATCCTGCTTGTGTGTGTGCTCATAGCCTTCGGCATCTATGCGCTGAAGGTGATGGACAAGAACGAATTTCCCTCCTTCACCATCCGCGAGGGAGTCGTGGCCGCCGTCTATCCCGGCGCCACGGTGGAGCAGATAGAGCAGGAGGTGCTCAAACCGCTGGAGGACTACGTGTTCTCCTACAGCGAGGTCAATAAAGAGAAAACCCACTCGCAGGTGACCTCCGGCATGGTGATAATATTTGTGGAGCTGGACGACAACGTGGACGACGCCAAACCTTTCTGGAACGAATTCAAGATAGGCATGGAGCAGGTGAAGCTGACTCTGCCGCCGGGCGTGCTCGGCGTGGAGACCCTGAGCAACTTCGGCGACACCTCGGCCCTGCTCATCACCATGCAGAGCGACGACAAGACCTACCGCGAGCTCAACGACTACATGGACCGCCTGAAAGACCGCCTGCGCACCGTCGAGAGCGTCGGCACCATGAACGTCACCGGCAAGCAGAAAGAGGAGTTTGCCGTCTATCTCAACCCCGAGAAGCTGAAACACTACGCCCTGTCGGAGACCACCGTGGGCGCCACGCTGCTGGCCCAGGGCTTTCAGACCACCGGCGGCTCGCTGCGCAGCGGCACCTACACGCGGCCCATCATCGTGGAGCGCGCGGCCGACGGCATAGCCGACGTGGCCGACATGATAGTGCTCTCCACGCCCGGCGGACAGGTGGTACGCCTGCGCGACATCGCCGAGGTGCGCCGCGAGTATCCCGACCCCGACAGCTACATCACCAACAACTTCCAGAAGTGCATCCTGCTCAGCGTGCAGATGAAGGAAGGCTACAACATCGTCGAGATGGGCCGCCTGGTCGACGAGCAGATAAAGGCGTTCCGCAGCGAGATTCCCGAGAGCGTCACGCTGTTCAAGATCACCGACCAGCCCGTCGTGGTCAACAGTTCGGTGAACTATTTCCTCGTCGAGCTGCTCGTGGCCATCATCGCCGTCGTGGTCGTCATCATGCTGCTTCTGCCCTTCAAGGTGGCACTGATAGCCGCCAGCACCATCCCCATTGCCATCTTCATCTCGCTGGGACTGTTCTACGCCTTCGGCATAGAGCTGAACACCGTCACCCTGGCCTGCCTCATAGTGGCGCTGGGCATGATTGTCGACAACTCCGTGGTCATCATCGACGACTATGTCGAGCTGATTTCCGAGGGCATGGACCACTATTCGGCCACACTGCGCTCCGGCACGGAGTTCTTCAAGGCCATATTCTCGGCCACGCTGGCCATTTCGGTCACCTTCTTCCCCTTCCTGCTGACCATCACCGGCATGTTCCGCGACTTCCTCACCGATTTCCCTGGGGCATGACCATCATCCTGTTCGTGTCGCTGCTCGTGGCCGAGCTGCTCGTGCCCTTCCTGCAGTTCCGCCTCATCAAGGAACCCATCTACAAGCAGCAGCAGGAGGACATAGCCTCGGGGCGCAAGAAGTTCAGCTTCTTCGTGTCGATGCAGCGCGGCTACAACAAGGTCATCGACCTCTGCTTCGCCTGGCCGCGCACCACGCTTGTCGTCGGCCTGCTGTGCGTGGTCGCCGGCAGCTATCTGTTCGTGTCGCGGCCGCTGCAGCTCATGCCCATAGCCGAGCGCAACCAGTTTGCGGTGGAAATCACCCTGCCGCAGGGTAGCTCGGTGGAGCGCACGTCGGAGGTGGCCGACTCGCTTGAGGCGCTGATGGCCTCCGACCCGCGCATCGTGTCGATAGCCTCGTTCCACGGCTGCTCGTCGCCACGGTTCCAGACCACTTATGCCCCACAGGTGGGCGGCCCAACTATGCGCAGTTTATAGTCAACACCAAGAGCGAAGAAGCCACTATCGAGGTGCTCAACGACTACACGGGCCGCTACGAGGGCTACTTCCCCGACGCCTTCATCAAGTTCAAGCAGCTCAGCTACTCCACGGCCTCCTACCCCATCCAGCTCAAGCTGTCGGGGCTGCCACCGGCCGCCCTGCAGAAAGCCGCCGACTCCATAGCCGGCGTGGCGCGCCGCGTGCCCGGCCTGCGCAACGTGCGCACTTCGCTCGACAATCCGCTGGCCTCGGCGCTCGTGAGCCCCGACCGCACACGCGCCGAGCGCATGGGCCTGAACTCCACGCTCATCGAGACCTCGCTGGCCATGCGCTACTCCACGGGCCTGCCCGTGGCCACGGTGTGGGAGGGCGACTACGGCATCCCCGTGACGCTGAAGACGCCGGCCTCGCACCGCAGCGGTGTCGACGAGCTTGAGCGCGAGCCCATGCCCGTCATCGGCCTCGGCACCGTGCCGTTGAGCCAGGTGGCCGACATCACTCCCGAGTGGCATCCGGGCATGCTCACCCACTTCGGCGGCGTCTACACCGTCACCATCATGGCCGACGTGCAGCGCAACGTCAACGTGATTGACCGCACCGAGGCGCTGATGGACAGCGTGGGCCGCATGCACCTGCCCGAAGGCCTGAGCATCAGCCGCGGCGGCGAGTGGGAGAACACCATGGACACGCTGCCGCAGATCATGTCGGGCCTGGCCCTGGCCGTGGCGGTCATCTTCTTCATCCTGCTGTTCCACTATGCCGCCGCCGACACGTCGCTGCTGCTTCTGCTGTCGCTGCTGCTGTGCATGCCCGGCGCAGCCGCCGGCCTCATCATCCAGGACACGGCCCTGTCGCTCACCTGCGTGCTTGGCATAGTGTCGCTGATGGGCATACTTGTGCGCAACGCCATCGTGCTGCTCGACTATGCCGAGGAGCTGCGCAACCAGGGACAGAGCGTGCACGACGCCGTGCTGAACGCATCCAAGCGACGAATGCGCCCCATCTTCCTCACATCGGCCGCAGCCACCATGGGCGTGCTGCCTATGGTCATCGGCGACAGCGCCCTGTGGAAGCCCATGGGTGTGGTCATCTTCTGGGGCACGCCCGTCACCATGATATTCATCCTCACGGTCATCCCCGTGGCCTACGCCATGATGAAGGGACGGCAGAAAGGAGCCGACAAACCTCTGGAACAACCTCTCGAAACCCACCTGCTATGAAGACGATATTGATAACGGCTGCGATGGCAGTAGCGGCCTGGGGCGCTGCAGCGGCCTCGGAGACTGCCGACACGCTGCTGACGGCCGAACAGTGCCGCAGCATGGCCCTGGCCAACAACGCCGCGCTGAAGGCTGCCGACAACAACCTGCGGGCAGCGGCCGAGACGCGCCGCGAGGCCTTCACGAAGTACTTCCCGGAGGTGTCGGCCGGAGCGTCGGCGTTCCGCGCCAACCACGACATGGCGCAGTACGAAGTGCTCGACCTCTTCACGCTCGGCCTCTTCGAAAAGGGCAAGGCGGCCGGGATATGGGCTCTGCAGCCCGTGTTCATGGGCGGACAGATAGTCAACGGCAACCGCCTGGCGCGTGTGGGCGAGGAAGCCGCCGCCATACGCCGCGAGCAGAGCGCCGCCGACGTGGCACTGCAGACCGAGGCCCTCTACTGGCAGCTCGTCACCCTCAAGGCCGAGCGAGCCACGCTGGAGAGTGCGCTGGCCGTGCTCGACACACTGGGCCGTCAGGTCAAGGTGGCTGTCGACGCCGGCGTGGCCACCAACAACGACTACTTGAAAGTGGAGCTGAAACGCAACGGCTACAGGGCCGACCTCGTCGACCTCGACAACGGCATAGTCCTTGCACGCATGCTTCTGGCGCAGCAGACCGGCCTCGGCCCCGAGGCCCGAATCGATGTGGCCGCCGAGGTACCCGACGAAGTGCCACCCTGCCCCGACGACATATTCATGGCACCGACCGAGGCCATGCCGTCGACCTACGACCACCGACTGCTCGTGAAGAACGTGGAGGCGCGCGAGCTCGAAAAAAAGATGGAGGTGGGCGCCAACCTGCCCAAACTCGCCGTAGGCGCGGGATGGTTCTACCACGACGTGTTCGACCAGAACCACAATTTCGGCGCCGTCATGGTGACGCTGTCCGTGCCCGTCTCGGGATGGTGGGGCGGCTCGCACGCCATCAAGCGCAAGAGTCTGGCCGTGGAGAACGCGCGCCTTGAGCTCGACGACCTGAGCCAGAAACTGGAAATCGAGATTGCCGACCGCTGGGACGACCTCACAGCGGCCCACCGCAAGATGTCGCTGGCGCGCGCGTCCATCGACCAGAGCCGCGAGAACCTGCGCCTTACGCGCGCCTACTACGAGGCTGGCATGAACACCATCACCGACCTGCTGGACGCCCAGACACTCGACCGCAAGGCCAACGACGACTACACGGCCGCCTACGGTGCCTTCCGCGTGGCCCGCGCCCGCTATCTCGACGCCACGGGCCGCCTCTGAGCACCTACACCGATACGCCAAGCGCCGCCGCTTTGCCCCGTTCCCTGCGGGAACTGCAATGCGGCGGCGCCTTTTATGCTATAATTGAGATTATTTTGCGGGAGCGAGAACTATGGCGTTGAGGTGGCCTTCGGCTGCGGTGCCGGTGTCGATGCCGGTTACCTCAATCGTGATGGAGCCGTCGGCTGCGGGCACCACCGACTTGAAGGAGGCGGTGAACTCGTCGAAGGGTATCGACTCGAAGTCGGGGAAGGCTCCGCTGCCTATCTTCATGCCGGTCTTCACCTGTTTGGCGTCGCTCTGTTCGCGGCCGCTGACGGTGTACGACGTGACGCGGGCGTCGCGGCTGCCGTTGTAACGCACGCCGAGCAGCGTGATGTCGTAGGCTGCGGCGGGGTCGAGGCCGGCGAGCTTGACGCGGCCGGGGCCCACGTTGCCGCCACCCTTGGTGCCGCCTACGAGCAGACCGTCCTTCCATGCCGTCACGGGGAACTCGATGCCGGCGGCCGTGAAGGCTCCGCGGGCGTTCTCGCCGCTGACGCCTGGATAGTCGGCCGTGAAACCGTCGAGCACGCTGAGTGTGGCGCTCACGAAGTTGCCCTTGTTGTCGCGCAGCCATACGGGAGTGGCCGAGGAGCGGTACGACGTGATGTTGTTCCAGGGTTCGGACGAGGGCGAGTTCGGGCCGAAGTCGATGTAGACGGGCGAGGTCAGCGGACCTTCCTGCACCTCGGGGGTCATGAAGCCGGGCACGTTGCTGACAGCGTCGGGCGACTGAACGGCGGCATGGGCGGCGGCGCGGGCCAGGCGGGCCATCTCGTCGGTCACGGTGGAGGGAGCGTAGCTGTTGGTGGTCACGTCGATGCCGAATATGGTCTCAAACCATGTGCAGGCAGCCGTGTAGCGGCCGTAGGTCACCTCGAGGTGATAGCCGTCGCGGTTGAAGATGTCGCCTACGTACGTGCCGCGGGCGTTCTGTATGGCGGTGCCGCTGGGCACGAGCAGGCGCAGCCGGGGGTGTTCGTTGACGGCGCGGCGCGAGGCGTCGACGATGGCATTGTACATGGTCATCTGGTCGCTGCCGTAGGCGGGGAAGCTCTCATGGGTGGAGCCGGCGGCGTAGGCCCAGGTCTGGTGCCAGACGAGTGTGGCCTCGGGCACCGCGGCGCTGACGCTGCTGATGAGCTCGCCGAGGCCGCTGTAGGTCTCGTATTTGCCCGACTTGCCGCTTGCCTGCTGCAGGCTGATGTAGTCCCAGGGCTCGTCGGCGAGTGCTTGCGAGAGGCTGGTGTTCTTACGGTTGTCCTTCTTGCCGCCGCTGACCTTGCGGTACTCGTAGGCGGCAGCGTCGCTGCGTATGTTGGCCAGGTGCTTGTCGAGGTCGCAGCCGCCAATGTAGCAGTTGCCAATGATGGTCTTGATGCCTGCAGCGTCGGCCAGCTCGTAGAGATACTGCTCGACGGCGTCCTGCGAGAAGCTGTTGCCGATGGCGAGGATGCGGAGCGTGCCAGCGTCGACGGTGACGTGGACCGTGTGGGCATATTCCTTGCCGTCGGCCGTGAGTGCTATCTTGACGTCGGCCTGGCCGGCTCCTGCGCCGTGAAGGCCGAGAGAGGTGTCGCTGATGCGTGTTGCTATTACGACGTTGGGGTCGGACACGGTGCACTCCCAGTGGGGCAGCGGGTCGAGGTTGCCGCTGACGGCCACAGCCACGGTGATGTCTTCGCGGCGCGACAGGCTGACATTGTCGGGAGCTGTGATGCTGATTTCCACAGCCGGCTTCTCGGGGTCGGTGCCGGGCTCGACGGGCTGTTCGGGATCGGGTTTGGGCTCGGGCTTGGGCTCGTCCTTAGTGTCGCCGCAAGCCACCATAAAGGCGCACATCAGCGCCAGCATGAATGTGAGGATTGGTTTCATGATAATCGATTAGTGTAACTATTTATGTAGACGCACCCGCGGCGGGAATCTATAGTTCCCCGGCCGTTTTTCGGATTTTTTCTTTATCTTTGTCCTGACATTAGCAATCTGATTACAATTATGGCAAAACAGGAATATGTAGAGAAAAACCGCCGCTGGATGGCCGAAAAAGCGGGCGAGCCCGGCGTCATGAGTCTGGGTGCGGGCGTGCTGGCCAAGGTGCTGCGCAGCGGCAACGCAAAGGCTGCTTCGCCGGGGCGGGGCAGCGTGGTGACGGTGCACTATACCGGCAAGACCATCAACGGCAAGACCTTCGACAGCAGCCGCGGCGGTGTGGCCCCGGCATTCAGGCTGCGCGACCTGATAGCCGGCTGGATAATAGCCCTGACGCAGATGCACCCGGGCGACAGCTGGGAGGTGTATATCCCCGCCGAGCAGGGCTACGGACGCTTCAGCCAGCCGGGCATACCCGGAGGCTCGGCGCTCATCTTCGACATCGAACTCATAAGCGTGTCCTGAGGCCATGGTGGAACAGACCGAACTGACGCTGCGTCCCCGCGGCCGAGGCTTTCATCTCGTCACGGCCGAAGTGCTGGCGCAACTGCCTCCCCTGCCACGCCGCGGCCTGCTGCATCTAATGATTCTGCACACCTCGGCGGCTCTCGCCCTCTGCGAAAACGCCGACCCCGACGTGCGCCGCGACATGGCCGCCATATTCGACCGCCTCGTACCCGAAAACCAACCCTACTACACGCACACCGACGAAGGTCCCGACGACATGCCGTCGCATGCCAAATCGGTGCTGGCAGGGGCGTCGCTCACGCTGCCCGTGGCCGACGGACGCCTGCGCCTGGGCACGTGGCAGGGCATATATCTGTGTGAATTCCGCGACTACGGCGGTCCGCGCCGCCTCGTGGCAACGGCCATTGGCGAATGAGCGTGCGCGACGTCAAGGCCGACGACATTACTGCCGCGCTCTGCTCGATGCAGAACGAGGAGCAGCGACGCATACTCATGCGCTTTTTCAAAACCGGCCCTGGCGGCTACGGCGAGGGCGACCGCTTTCTGGGCCTGAAAGTGCCGCAGACACGGCTCGTCGTCAGGGAGTCGCGCCTGCGCGTGGAGCTGGGCGAAATAGAACGCCTGCTTGCCTCGCCGTGGCACGAGGTGCGCCTGGCGGGATTCCTGCTGCTTGCAGAGGAGATGAAGGCGGCACTGCCCCGACGCCGGTGCGCGCAGGCCGATGCCGCGGCAAGGCGCGAGGAGATAGCCCGCTTCTACCTGGCGCACGCGCGCCGCGCCGACAACTGGGATCTCGTTGACCTGTCGTGCCCGGCCATTGTGGGCGCGTGGCTGCTGCATCCCACGCCCGACGGCCGCATGCCCGACCGCAGCGTTCTCGACCGCCTGGCGGCTTCCGACTGCCTGTGGGAGCAGCGCATAGCCGTAGTGTCGACGCTCGCTCTCATACGCGAGCGCCAGTTTGACGACACGCTGCGCATCGTGACCAGGCTGTTGCCCCACCCTCACGACCTGATACACAAGGCCATGGGATGGATGTTGCGCGAGGCGGGCAAACGCGACACCGAGACGCTGCGGGCGTATCTGGCCGAACACGCTCCCGACATGCCCCGCACCACCCTGCGCTACGCCATCGAGCGCCTGAACGAGGCAGAACGCCGCAGCTGGCTGGCCGTCAGAAAGCGGTGAGGGCGGCTGGCAGGCCCGGTCGGGCATCGGAACTGCGACAGAGACACTCGCCCACCGGGGGGCCGGTGGGCGAGGCGGGAATATCCTTGTCGGAGACCCGGAGGTCTATTGTCCGAGATACTCGCGGAAGAAGGTGGTGATGGCGTCGAAGGGGATGATGTCCTTACGGTCGTAGAGGTCGGTGTGCGAGGCTCCGGGCACGGTCAGGAGCAGCTTGTTGTTGGGCTGTCCGGGCGTGACGGTGAGCTTCTTGTAGGCGTCGCTGCCGAAATAGAACGAGTGGGCCTTCTCGCCGTGAACTATCATGACGGCGTTCTCGATTTCGCCCGCGCGGCTCATCAGCGGGAAGTTGAGCCAGGGTATGGCCGAAGTGGCAGCGCGGCCGCCGTTGGAGTTGAGCGAGCGCGGATGATAGCCGCGAGGGGTCTTGTAGTAGGCGTGATAGTCTTTGAGGAACTGGGGAGCATCGGGCGGGAGCACATCGGGCACGCCTCCGCCGAGAGCTGTGTGGCCGCTGCGGAAGTCCTCGGTGCGCTGTGCGGCAAGATTGGCTCGCTGCGCGTTGCGGGCCTTGGCTGTGTCGTCGCTGTCGAAGTAGCCGTTGGCGCTGACGCGGCTCATGTCGTACATGGTGGAGGCCAGCGTGGCCTTGATGCGCGGGTCGGACGCGGCGGCGTTGATGGCCAGGCCACCCCAGCCGCAGATGCCTATGATGCCTACGGCGTCGGGACGCACGGCGGGACTGGTGACGAGATAGTCGACGGCGGCGCTGAAGTCCTCGGTGTTGATGTCGGGCGAGGTCATGTAGCGCGGCGTGCCTCCGCTCTCACCCGTGAAGGAGGGGTCGAAGGCGAGTGCTATGAATCCGCGCTCGGCCATCTCCTGGGCGTACAAACCTGATGATTGCTCTTTTACCGCACCGAAGGGGCCGCAGACGGCTATGGCGGGCAGCGGTCCGGAGGCGCCGCGAGGGGTGTAGAGGTCGGCGGCAAGGGTGATGCCGTAGCGGTTGGTGAAGGTGACCTTGCGATGGTCCACTTTGTCGCTTTTGGGGAAGGTCTTGTCCCAGTCGGAGGTGAGTGTGAGTGTTTCCATTTTTATGGTGTTGGGGTTTGTGTCGGCGGGGGTCTGTGCGGCGGCGGGAACGGCAGCAAGAGCCATGGCCGCGGCGGCTTTGAGTATCAGGTTCATTTGTCAATATGTTTGATGGTTCGTGCGGGAAATCCTCCCGCTATGGTGCGCGGAGCCACGTCGCGGGTCACGACAGCGCCCGCAGCCACTATGGCCCCTTCGCCGATGGTGACGCCGGGCAGTATGGTGACGTTGGCGCCTATCCACACCCTGTCTTCTATCCTTACCGGGCTGCAGCTCATGTCGGCGCGGCGCGCGGGATCCTGCTCGTGGTTGACGGTGCAGATGGTACAGTTGTGGCCTATGAGGCAATCGTCGCCTATCACGATGCCGCCCCAGTCCTGGAAGCAGCAACCCATGTTGATGAAGGTGCCGCGGCCTATGCTGGTGTTCAGGCCGCAGTCGGTGTGAAATGGCGGGAACAGGCCGAAGTCCTCGCCGAGGGCGCAGCCGGTGAGTTCCGACATGAGTGCGCGCAGCTCCTCGGGGCTGTGGTACGGGCCGTTGATTTCGGCAGTGATGCGCAGGGCGCGTCGGCTGAGCGCGTGCATCATCTGATGGGCAGGCGTGCCGGCCTCTATGGGCATGCCGGCAGCGGCGCGGGCAAGAAACTCTTTTTCAGTCATTGGTCGTTGCGGATTTGTCATGGTGCAAAATTACTCTCCGCGGACTACCCGCGCACTACCCGCATTACGCCTTATGTTACCAACATTACGGAATCAGCGCCCCGGCCTTGGTATATTGCGTTTTTTATACGTAACTTTGCGACACAGAACCAACTGATGACGCCATGGAGATATACAACGCCGACAGCATCGAGAGCTATAACCGCTATTTCGGATTCGAGACACGCCACCCGCTGGTGGGTATTGTGCGCTTCGACGACATGGTGCGCCGAGCCGACCATGTCATGAACTTCGGCATATACGCCCTCTTTATAAAGAAGAGCACGGGATGCAGAATTAACTACGGCAAAACGCGCTACGACTTCGACGACGAGACCGTTGTGAGTTTCGCGCCTGGACAGACCGTGGGCATACACCATCCCGACGACGGACCGGCGCCCGAGGCCATAGGACTGCTGTTCCATCCCGACTTTCTCAACCGCACGCCCCTGGCGCAGAAAATCAAGCAGTACAGCTTCTTCTCCTACGCGTCAAACGAGGCGCTACACCTGTCCTCGGAAGAGCGCGTCATCCTCCAGGACTACATGGAAAAGATAGCCCGCGAGCTGCAACATCCCATCGACAAGTTCTCCAAATCGCTGATAATCTCCAACATCGAGGTGCTGCTCAACTACTGCATGCGCTTCTACGAACGTCAGTTCATCACGCGCGAGGAGCTGAACAGCAACACCATGACGCGCTTCGAGGCCCTGATAGACGAGTATCTCGACTCGGGACTCGGCGCCACGGAAGGCATACCCACTGTCAAATATTTCGCCGACAAGATATGCCTATCGCCCAACTATTTCGGCGACCTCGTCAAGTCCGAGACAGGCAAGACGGCCCAGGAATACATACAGCTCAAGATGATCAACATGGCCAAGAGCGCCCTGCTCGACCCGGAGATGAACACCAAGCAGATAGCCTCGAGGCTCGGATTCCAGTATCCCCAGCACTTCAACCGCTTCTTCAAGAAGCAGACCGGCATGACGCCGCGCGAATACCGCCTGCAGATGAACTGACTATTTCTCCTCCGCGTAGTTCAGCAGGCTGCGCGTCGACTCGAGGATGGGCAGGTTGGTCTCGGTGGGCACGTAGATCACGGTCTTGTTGCTGAGGTCGGACTGCTGGCGCACCCAGAGATACTGGATATAGGTGGGAGTGATGCTGCCGTTTTCGATGCGGATGGCCTCGGCCGCACCTTTGGCGCGCTCCATTTCGGCCTGGGCGTTGAGCTTTTCTGCCTCAAGATTGGCCTTGGCCTCTTCGATCTTGATTTTGCGGTTCTGCTCGGCTTTGGCAAACTCGGCCTTGCCCTCCATCTCCTGCGACCACACGTTGTACCACGGGCGGATGAAAGCCATGGCTACGATGACAAACACGATACCTGCGATTCCCCACACAGCTCCCTTGACGAGCTTAGGGCGACACGTTGATGTCGTTTCCGTTGTACATAATGCTGAATCTTTGCGTTAGTTGGACTTACTTGTCATTGCTTTACTATGCCGCAAAGATACGAAATATTTCTGATATTGCACTTTTCGCGCTTTTGCCATACCTTTGCAGTAGAAAAAAGACAACGTACAATGGATAAGCACCTACCTGTCAAAGCCTTGTTTTTCGACATAGACGGCACTCTCGTCAGCTTCAGTACCCACACCATACCCGCCTCCACAGTCGAGGCTCTGACCAAGGCAAAAGCCAATGGAGTAGAGGTTTACATCTCCACCGGCAGACCTCGCCAACTCATCAACAACATCGGCCCGATAGAGCATCTGATAGACGGCTACATAACGACAAACGGCGCATACTGCTTCATCGGCGAAGAGGTGATTTCGTGCTGTCCGATACCTAAGGAGGATGTCATGTGCGTGATTGAAAAGTCGAAAGAGATGGCCTTTCCCTGCATGGTCGTCGGCGAGCAAAGCCTTACCATGTTCAACACCGCCGCCGACCCTGCCGAGGTTGCACATGTCGGCAAGCTGCTGAACGTCCCCGACCTCGGCTGCGAATTGCCTATAGACAGCGTCTTATGCCAGCGTATACTCCAGCTCACTCCCTTCATAAGCGAGCGGCAGGAATCGGAAATCATGGCCTCGCTCAGCGGCATAGAGTCGGGACGCTGGTGCCCTGAATTCGCTGATTTCACGGCCAAAGGCGTCAGCAAAGCCAAGGGACTCGGCGAAATTGCCGCACACCGTGGCTTCGACATATCTGAGACCATGGCCTTCGGCGACGGAGGCAACGATCTGTCCATCATCAGACAAGCCGGCACAGGCGTGGCGATGGGCAACGCCAATGAGATTCTGAAGACAGCCGCCGACTACATCACCGACAGCGTCGATGACAACGGCGTTTACAACGCCCTGCGCCGCTACAACGTCATTTGACGCCACGTCGGGGCATACAACGGCATTGTTATAGGTTGAGGTACGTTTTTAGTGCATCGACATACTCCTCAAATGCTTTGCGGCCCTCGTCTGTTATGGAGCAGACGGTTCGCGGACGTTTGCCCGACATCCCTTTTTCAACGGATATATATCCTGCTGTAGAAAGTTTGTCGAGCTGCACGCTGAGGTTTCCGGCAGTAGATTCGGTTTTCTCTTTGAGATAAACGAAATCTGCTTCCTCCACATTCATCAGAATGGACATTATGGCAAGCCGGAGTTGCGAGTGCAGAAGCGGATTCAGTTCTTTCATGCCTTCTTTGCCTTATGGTTGAGAATATGCCCCGGTATTATCATCATTGCGATAAAAGCTGTTATAAACATGGGCATAAACCATGTCGCATACAGCTCTACATGTCCGGCGATACAGGCCATAGTAAACAAGCCGATGCACAGGCCGACAGCTCCGCCCGCAACCAGCGAATTCTCCTTAATAACAATTCCTTGGGCAATCTCGCCGAACGGAACGATTATCAGGGCAATGGCAAACATGGAAGACCAGGCGTCGATTCCCTTGGCAAGAAGCATAACGAGGCAAATAGCAGTAGATGCAATGGCACTAAATCCGACTGTTGACCAGATGCGGCTGCTAAGTGTATCGGAATAGTTTTTCACTCCACGTTTGCGTTGCTCTTTCTTTGCCATTATCGGGGTGGCGATGCCCCCGATAATCCAGATAAGATACCATAGCCAGTTCCAGCTGGAATTGTGAGTTACGACGAGTAGAGTCCAGATGAGTGCAGCGACTGCTACAGTGAGATAGCCCCACATCAGCATGATGTTTCCATCGCCGATATAACGTTGTTTTGTCTGAGCAATCATCGAAGTTATGACTTCGAGACTCTCTTTTTCAGTAAGTTTTCTGTCTTCCATAATGCTTGAATATCAGAGTTGTGAAATTATTCTTTATTCATGTATTCCATATATATGCGTCCAAGACGGTAGAATGCCTCTTTTGGCGTCCATGCAGGAATATGATTCCAATGCGGATCGTTCTTGGGATATGATTTTACGAGTGCGTATGAAATCATGTCCATATCCGTTCCTTCCGGAGAAAAAGGATAGATAGGATAAGAAAACACATACACGCACGCTCCGTTCACGCCGGCTTTATCCAGCAGCGTCAGAACGTCTTCTACATAGTCGGCCTGCTCGGTCTCATCTCGTTCAGGCTTCGAACCGCCTTCGTATATGGCATTACCATCGTTGTCATAGCCCTGAAAAATGGTGAAACCTCCACCTCCGCGTGGAGCGGCGCCCTTGTAGGCACAGCATCCGAACTCCATAACTATCAAAGGTTTGCCGGCTATGCGATAGCGACCGAGGCCCGCCAGATACTCTTCCTCGCTTTCTCCATTTCTATAGTAATCCACACCTACTATGTCAAACATATCCCAGTCCACATTCTCCCATGTTCCGGATGAATAGGTCAACGGGCCATTATACTTTTTTCGTATTGCCCTGCTGATATCTTTCAGGATGTCGTTGAGCCTTTCATTAGCCGCGTTGAATTCTTTCATGGCTGTGGACTTGTCTGTCCCTAACGAAAACATCCATTTCATGCGGTCGTCGAAAGTGTCGCCCTTGAACACCCCCTTGCAGAACAGCGAGTATTCGCAACCGGCAACAAACACTAAATCAAGTCCCTCTTTCCGTAATTTCTCGGCACTGGCAGCGGCATCTGACATATAATCTACAGTCTGATTTCGGTCTACTTCCATTTTCCAGGGATTAAACAGTATTTTCAGTCCGTATTTATTTGCTATCCGGCTTGCTGAAACAAGACGCGATATTGATTCGCCCTCGATTCTTACTGTGTTACAGCATAATATATTCTTTATGATGTTCATATCATAGTCAACACGAGCGGAATCATAATTCTCAACCGAAAGAGTGGTGCCTCCGAATTTGAGACCGACATCGTAAACCACACCTCGCATAGGTATGGCGGCGCCTGCGCTTATGCCGATACTCAGCATAAAAGTCAATAAGAATGTTTTCAGTCTAATCATAATAATTCTCTCCTATGTGTTCCTCCATTGTTATGGAGTTTTGCTGGTTTGACTTCGGTTCATTTTATAAACCATTTAAACTTTAAAAAAAGAGCGGTTGCGCAATTCCACTCTGATTTCGGTTGCAAAGTTAATATAGTTTATAATATAAACCAAATTTTCAACCGACTTTTTTGTGGCTGACAATGTTTTATTTGACAGTGCGGATGAACGAGTTTATTGACACGCAGGCTTGTATGGCGAGGTAACTATTTTTTTAGTTGCAAAACAAATTTGATAGATATGCAGTTCACCTTATAAACGACTTACCGATTGCTTATTTGGTTTATTTTTAGTAACTTTGCACAAATGATCACGCGAACAAGTATTATATCTGACGACTTGAAAAAGATGTTTGAACAGATATTCGACGATTATTATCGCCGACTGTTAGTTCATGCGTTAAGATTTGTTCAAGATGAGAACGAAGCCGAAGATATAGTAGCAGATGTTTTTTATGATTTGTGGAAACGTATTAACAATACTTCGGTTATTTTTT